>ERZ1034980.19-NODE-19-length-215891-cov-769.196557_pt1 | contig 215891 bp, 167 predicted proteins | sample MGYA00520622_ERZ1034980 | MGnify/ENA primary metagenome ERZ1034980 (study PRJEB33766, sample SAMN09781791) | gut metagenome | biome: gut microbiome | host: Homo sapiens | place: Madagascar | study: EMG produced TPA metagenomics assembly of the PRJNA485056 data... | reverse complement strand
CGATGAAAATGATCGGGAATACAGGCAAGGAGTATGAAGAAGCGGTGATACGCCGTCTGGTCAGTCCGGTGAATATGACAGTGTCACATGGTGGCAGAGCCTATGCTGGTTATGGCGGGAATGCGGATTTGTCGCTGGATAACGCTGTGACCCGCGTGTTCTCAACGGGGGGCGTGGCGCTGGGGAGTCTGGCGGCGTTTCCGGCCCTGGATGCGATGCGACAGGCATTACCCATGGTACAGGGGATCCTGTTGATGGCTATTTACGTGATGTTACCGCTGATTCTGGCGTTTGCGGCGTACGAGATAAAGACGGTGATTACACTGACGTTTGTGATTTTTGCGACTAATTTCCTGACGTTCTGGTGGGAGCTGGCACGATGGCTGGATTCATGGATGTTTACAGCGCTGTACAGTTCGGGAACGCACAGCCGTTTCAATATGGCAGGATTTCAGAATACCTCTGATGACCTGATTATGAATCTGGTGATGGGCAGTATGTTCCTGATTCTGCCGGCGGTCTGGATGGGGGCATTATCCTGGGCCGGTGTGCATATTGGAGGAGCGATAACTCAAAGTATGGGAGATGGTTCTAGGCAAGCTCAGGCATCAGGAGGAATTGCAGTTGGTCTTCTTCAGCAAAGTTTTATGAAGGGAGCATCTACATCAACATCCAGTAAATCTGAAAATAAACACAATAACAAAACTGTATAGTAGAAATGCAGAGATAAGGGAATTTTCCTTATCTCTGCATCAATTTATATAAAATCTTTATCATTTTCATAGGGAGAGTAACTTCCTTGGAAGGGGCCAATAAAGCGACCGTATTGAGTATAGTAGCCGTATCCTTGAGGTCCACATCGTAGTTGCACACCATTTTCGTTTGTGTATTCAGACTCATTCTGTTGGTAAGTGACTCCTTCATTTGTATGCTGAAGGATATATACAACAGCCCAGATAAACGCCAGACACCCGAGAACTGCCGTGATACTGAAGAGCGCACAAACCATAATTCCGGTTAATCCAATAGCCAGCGGAAGCCGTCCAGTCCAGGCTGGCAGATGTCTTTTTCTGGCCGCATGAACCCAGAAGTTGTCCCACTGACGAAGCGTTCTTACGAGTCGTTTCCACTGAATGGCAAACCGTTGTCCTCTGAGATAAGCGGCTTTGTTAGTCGTTTTCATAAGAAAAACTCCTAATTTTCAGTCCTATGTGATGAATTTAATGTTCAAACTATAAGCCATTTTTGTATAAATATAGGTGAAAAACCATACAGAATCTACCGATAAATGTCTCAAAAGGAGGTATAAATGTTGAGTAAAAAATTGTTATTGGTTTGTGTTTCATGCTTGGCGTTAACTGCCTGTTCTGTTGATGAAATTGCTTCGGTTAACAAGCAAATTAGTGATGGTGCTTTTGCTTTAACGGGGGCATTGCGTGGAAACTCATCGTCTGCGGATTCAAATGGAATGCCGGTTTTAAGTCAGGCGCAAAAACCGGCGACAAAATCCAGAACGCAGGAATATTCAGTACCCGTTGATGTTGATACAGCTGCTGCTCGCCTTAAACGTTATTACGAGTTTATATCTTTCGATGAAATTGAAGCTATCCGCAAAAAAAACACCAGTGGGGAATGGGCGGCATCAGCAATACTTGAACAGAACCCTGTATGGGAGGTTATGCCCGGTAGTTATTATAAAATGGGTCAAAACTGGGACGATTATGATCATCTGACTATTGAAGTGGAAAAGAATGGGTCGGGAAGTAAATTATATATTACGTTTAAATCGCCATCGGATAAAAGACTGAATAGTGAAAGTCTCAGGAAACTGATGTTGAATATTAAAGATGTTGCTGAAGGTAAAATTCGTTAATTGATGATGAGATCGTGTTTATGTTAAAGAAAATTGTCCTCGGATTGTTAATTGTTGCGCTGGTCGCTTTTTCTTTTGATTTTGGTCGGCGGTGGGAGCTGTCTAAAACAGCAGAATATTGTTCTTCAATTGGCAAAAAAATATCTGATGCTGGTCCCGTATATTGCGTCGAAAAGTAATCTGTAAATGGAGATGGTTTGATTTTATGGACTATATTGTTATTTTCGTAGTAGGTTTTTTTATCGGTCTTGTATATGGTAGCGGTAAAAAATATGTAGAAGATAAACATGTGAGTTATTACCGTGAAAATCGTAATAACGATTTCCAGAAAGCAAATAGTAATGTTGAAAAATATGAAAGAGATAATAAGGTATACAGAAATCCCCGCTGGGAGGGAAAAGATGAAATATTCTGGGGGATGATGAATTCGCAAATTTGCCTTGAAAGAAAACGTGGGCCATATTTATGCACTGATCCTGAAAATAAGTATTTGTTGAAATTAACTGAGTGGTTTGGTGACATTTGTTACATAAATTGTCAGGTGTCTTTAGGGCAATTGGTTGATTTTAAGGCTAAAAATAATAAGCAATTTACTGAGGAGGAAAGAAGGCGGTTTTTTAGTATCTATGCTTCGATGGCAATGGATTATGTACTTGTGTACAAAAAAACAAAAAGAATTGTTTGTGTCATAGAGCTTAATGATGGTTCACATAATAAAGAGGAACGAATCGAACGAGACACAAAAGTTGCTGAGTTATTGAAACGTTGCGATATTTCATTTCTCCCAGTATCTATTGATAAGATGGATATTAAACCTGACATATGGAAAGACAGAAAAAATAGAGAGTAAATGATTATTTTGTATCTACGGAATATTAATGCTCAGGCTGGTTAACCCCGGCCTTTTTATTTTATGGACAGACGTTTCTATGAGACTATTGACATATAAAAGCTCATCTTGTTAATCTTTTCCCGCTTTAATGTCGCTGTATGCGACCATCCAAATCCCCAGTAGTCTGAGAGGGGAGCCTTCGGGCGGCTACCAGCCAATGCTTTAACGATCTGAGAGAAGCGCCTTCGGGTGATCGTAATGTTCTCGTAGCCTGGAAGAGAACGCCTTACGTGGCGGTACATCCGTTTAACCTCTGGGAACGGATATCACGGAACAGTGATTGAGGTCGTGCTGGCCTGAGGCCAGTTGTTCTATGCAGGCATCCTGCAGATGCCATGATTCTTTACTTACAGGCTTATCACGCCTGCATATCAATAAGTTAAGTCTTTCAGAGATATATCTGAACGAACTGACGTCTTTAATCTGTTCGGGCATTCGCCCCGGGCTTCTTACGACTGTACGCACTGCATAAGGCCATCTGAAATCTGGCCGCTTGCGTGCGTATGTGGAGTTTGAAGCTGCGCGGCGTCACTTTTGTCGGCGTGTAACGATGACAAAGTGACGCATGCGCGTCTGCTTTACGAACCCGCACAAACCGTCGCGTCACGGGATGTTTTTTAACATTTGAAGAAGTGACCAGACGTGAGAGTGTTTTTTCAACCTTCTCTGCAAACGTACAGACGATACCGTGAACAACGTTCATCGGCCGTTCTTCTTGCAGAATTTTATTGTTTTTTAAGGAGTTTTATGTAGTGAGATGCCGAACCGGCGATACCACTTATTAGGGGTGGTATCGGGGGCGACCTGGAAACAGGTACAGCGAATGCTGCAGTCGGTGTGCAACACCGGTTTGTTACCCCTCAATACCTAAACAGTCTGCGCAACCCTGGCGCTCAGGCACTCATTACCCGAAGGAACGCAACGCTTAACCGTGTCGCCAGGGAGAATGCAGATGAATTTTGCTGTTGTGTTCACGGCACAACAGCAAAATTCATCTGCTGTACGTACAGCTGTTTGAGACAAAGAGGAGGTATCTGTGTCCAGACGTGAAAAATTACTGAAACAGGATTTGGTTGCTCATATCCGGAAAGACCGGGGGAGTTTCAAGAAGCTGAGTGACTATTCCCGGATCATGCACCGGTTTGCGGAAAGACTGGCTAAACTGAATATACAGATCAGTTCTGCTGCGCAGGTAAAAGTGCGGCATATTGAATTATATATGAACAGCAGGAGTGATGTTTCAAAGCGAACCAGAGAAAATGAAATGTCTGCAATACGGGTTATGTTACGTCAGGCCGGTAAACATAAAATGGCAGATCCTGAACATCCCCGTCTCAGCAATAAGGCGTTAGGTATTTCTGGAGGAAGCCGTAAAGGTACAAAGAAATTAATTACGGATGAGCGTTTCCGGGAAATTCTTCAGCGCGTGGAAGCAAAAGATAAAGGTGTGGCAGCTGTTGTTAAACTGTCACGTTATCTCGGTCTGAGAAATGAAGAAGCTGTCCAGTCGGCCAAATCGTTACGGACGTGGAAAAAAGCATTACAGCGGGGAGATGAAAAAATAAGAGTGATTTTTGGTACGAAAGGAGGACGGGAAAGAATGACAACGGTTGTTGACCGGGATAAAGTTCTTGATGCTGTTAATTATGCATTCAAATATGCCAGTGAACATAATGAACGTCTGATAGACAGAGATAATCTTAAGTCGGCAATGGATTATTATCTTAATACGTTACGACGTTATGGAGAACTGAAAGGCGGAGATGAGACCGCACACAGTTTTCGGTACAGTTACGCCGCAAGTGCCATGAAATATCATATTATGAATGGTTACAGTTATAAGGAGGCACTTGCACTGACATCAATTGATCTTGGTCATGGCGATGGCAGAGGGCGATATATTGAACAGGTTTATTGTCAGTTATTAGGCTATGAGTAATAACTTATATCGATTTTGTGCGGGTAAATATCATGGATTGTACTGTTTTAATGAAAATAATCTCTGTAAAGGAGATTACAAAAGATTCGCCTTTGTGGTCACACTACCTGGCGCGATATATTGATTCCGGATATCAGGCTGAGTTTGATTGTGAAGGAACAGCAGATAAATGGGGCATCTATGATGAATGGGACATCTGTGAGTCGATTGCGGATTATTTTGACGTGGTGGGAGATTTTGACTGTGATGTCAGACGGGCGGGAAGAAAAATACTGATGAAAGGTACCTGTGTTTTTCCTCTGGGAGAACCGGTTAAGGGCACGCATAATATTCCTCTTTGGGTCGATGTTGAATAACTTGACATTCATCTTTTGTGACTTAAAAATGTACAGGCTAACTTTGTCACCTTCGGGTGACCATCCAATGTTTCGGTAGTCTGAGAGAAACGCCTTCGGGTGACTACAGTTATCTTCGGATAACCATCCAAATCCCCGGTAGTCTGAGAGGGGAGCCTTCGGGCGACTACCAGCCAATGCTTTGACGATCTGAGAAAAGCGCCTTCGGGTGATCGTAATGTCTCCGTAGCCTGAAAGGGGACGCCTTAGAGGGTGGTACATCCGTTTAACCTCTGGAAACGGATATCACGGAACAGTGATCGAGGTCTTTTATACTTAACCCGTGCGGGAGATACATTCCCGTATGGTGATTGTATCTCCGGTTTTACTGTGGAGGTACATGATGCCGTTATCTTCTTTTGTTCAGGAGCTGCTGGCTCCCTGGTATTCTTTTCGATCTGTCTGTCGGCGCATTCTTGTGGCTTTTCCGCAACTGCGGGCAACTGTATTGCGTACCCGCTGGTATCTGTCGTTGACAGGGCAACGAGAATATTGCCCGGATGTCTGGTTTGATGGCAGTGTGTACCATTGTGCTGTGTTGGTGCGGGAATGTCATGATGCCCGTAAATCAGTACCAAAGGTGCAGTACTATATCCCCGGATATTTTTCTTCGTATCGTTCAGCATACCGGACAGCCAGGAGAACGGCGATTGCGCTGGCGACGATAAAAGTGTCGTGCAGGGCTGTCTGATTCATTATTACCGAACCGGAGCATCAGCGTTGTTGTGATGCCTCCATCCCCTGACGGGTGTTTTTGTCCGTCGGGGCGAAGACTCCCGTTTCTTTTTACAGGAGTCTTTATGTCAACGTTTATTTTGTGCCCTGAACCGGGCATCTCTTCTTTTTTCCGGCGAATGACGGCTCAGTTGCGGGTGTTTTTTTCCCGCAATAACCTGTCATATTACAGTCGCTGGTACACCAATCCGGCCGGCAATCTGAGCGTCCGGGTCTGTATGTTCCGTCGTGGCGGTGTCTGGACACCCTGTCTGTACTACCGGCAGGGAATGCACCGCAACGCGTACACAGGCTGGTATCAGCCGTTGCCGCGTGAGGTCATTTGTCTGAACCGGTTTACCGGGCGGATATCCCGTCGCAGGACCTGGCATGCTGCCTGCCGTATGGCGGAACAACTGGCCACCCTGCATTACCGGTTTGGTCTGCAGGCTGATGAAAGCGTCGTACAGCCCTGCTGATTTATCATTTATTACCCTGTCGGGAACACGCTTCCCGCAGGGGGTGTTCCCGTGATTTTTTATCTCTGAGGTGAACACATGAATAGTCTGTTAATACTCCTTTACGTTGTTGTATGGCGTGTCTGCACCATTCTTCGGGTAATCGCACCCGTGTCGGCTGTCCGTGCGTGGTGTGAGTATCAACTGGAAGGTATGACGATACTTCGTGATGCGTACAGCTCGCTGGCAAAGGCGGCTGGAATGCAGAATGAAGCATTTGAATATCTTAAAGGTATTGCACGTCATCTGGGCTACGAAAGCGGTGGTGACCAACTGAAATCAGGGCTTTTCCGGCCGTTTCTGTGGCATATACGTGCGAAAGGCCACAGGCTGGGGGCTGTCATGGAGATGGAGGTATGGAAGACATGGAAGAACGGCTGTAACGATGTCTGCAATCCATGGGTGGATATCTACAATCCATGGGAGCGTGGATGGAACGATGGCTGGACTGAATGTCTGAATCAACGTGTAGCCGGCATCCTGAGGCAGGCCTGTGTTGACTTTTCCGACGCAGACTGAACGGTTTTTCTTTTACTTACTGCACCGTGTGTCTGCGCCGGTGCTTTCCCTGGCGGGAGTTTTGTTCCGTCAGGGACAGGACTTCCTGAACAGACGGAGGTCATTATGTACTCACCCTTACTTGTTCATTATTCAGCGTTGCAGACGCAGTCTGCTCTGCTGGCGCATCTCAGCCAGCTGGAAGGTGAGCTGATGCGGATACGTGCCTGGCAACGGCTGGGTATTACCCCGGAGCCGGATGATGAGACGGAGCCTTCACTGGTCTGCGTGCAACTGTGGGATACCGGTGAGGCGCTGGGCTGGCTGCTGTATGACCTGGAGCAGGAGAACATTCCTGCTCCGGGAGTTCAGGCCCGTCAGGCACTTGACAGTCTGATGGCGCTGGGGCGTGAAATTAATCATGAAATCTGGACTGACAGTATCAGTACCGGAAAGCTGACGGCCGGAGCGGATGCCTGTTTGGCCCGGCACGACATGATGTAGTTCATAACCTGACCCTGACGGGGTGTGCCCTCCGTCAGGAAGGCATTCCCCGTAGTTTATTTTTAATCTGACCATGAGGAATGTTCCATGTCTGAATTATCTTCACGTCCGGCCCGTAAGCCGGTGGTATATACCCTTGAGCAGGTTGCCACAATACCGGAAAAGCAGTGGCATGCTTTTGTTCTGGCCGTAACTGAAACCTTCTGGCAGTTGCCGGAGGCGTTACGGCCGCAGAATGCGTATTTCGGCTCCCTGACCCGGGCATCTGAGTTGTTTCCGGTAACGGACACACTGGCGTTTTACAGCCGGTCTGCAGACGGGCTGTGGTCGGTGAATGTCACCATTGAACGGGAGCATCGACAGAACATTCTGGTGCTTAAGGAGCTGAATTTCGGACGCCAGCCGGGGGATTTTTTTGCCCGTACGGTGTTTGTGCTGCTGCACAATCTGTGTCCGGATTGTTTCCGCATTCATTCCACTGCCGGTGGTGCCAGCTGGTCACTGCCGCTGAAATGGATAAAACGGTACCTGGGGCATGAGAACTTTTCTGCACCGGAGTCTGTATTAACCACTCCGGTAAGGGGAGATGCGTTTGACCGTTTACTGCTGCAGTTTCTGTCCGGTCAGGGGCGACAGTTATCCCCGGATGACTGGTCAGCAGTGGAAGAGGCTGAACATCAGCTTTACTGGCTGCGTGCACTTGCCGGTGGACACTGACAGAACACCGTTGTTTCTTTTCATTTACCCGGAATAACGCCATCGCGTATTCCGTCATTCATATAACCCGGCAGGGACATATCCCTGTGGGGAGAGTCCCTGCGTTATTCAGGAGAATTGTTATGGGACTCGATATTTACTTTATGGCTCGTGATAACCATCAGAATGGTGCCGTTGTGGAAACACAGGAACATCAGGAAGTGGGGGCTTTCCGTAAGGTGATGCCGCTTCTGACATGGTTCCGTAACCATACTGGTGCTTCGGATGAGCAGCATACTTTTCCGGTAACACGCCGGTCACTGACTGCATTATTGCGTGACCTCAGTATGCTGACGCCGGGAAACTGCCACAGGCTGTTTCCTTATGTCAGAAACTCGCGTTTACGGGGTGAAGACTATGCTGATGACTACTGGTATGACGTGAATGACGTAAAAGCGTGGGTCAGCGATACGCTGAAGACGTTTGATTTTGAGCGTCGTTCACTGGTGATGCTGGCGTTGTGGTAAGTCCGGCCAGTCTGATTTTCGTTATTAATTTAACCGTACGGTGCATGCTCACCGTACGGGGAGCGTGCATCTTTTTTATGGAGCGTGCTCTTATGAAAACGAAAAAACATACTTCACGTGCCGTGAATAAAACGCCGGAACGTGACCTGTATCAACTGGTGACCGACAGGATTGTGACGGCCATTGAAAATGGTGTGCCACCCTGGAAACGTCCCTGGCGCTCTGCGCGTAACGGCGCGGGCGAGCCGGAGATGATGCCGGTAAACGCCCTGACCGGGAAGCCTTATACGGGCGTGAATGTCCTGTTGTTGTGGCTGACTGCGGATGAAGCCGGGTACGCCAGTAATCACTGGCTGACGTACCGTCAGGCGCAACAACTGGGTGGCCACGTCCGTAAAGGAGAGGTGGCCACACTGGCGGTGATTTACAAAGACTGGAAAAGACAGGCCGTGGATGAACACGGTAACCGGCTGACGGACAGTGAGGGGGAACCGCTCATGGAAACGGTACCGGTACTGAAAGCGAATCCTCTGTTTAATGTGGGACAGTGCGACGGTTTACCTGAGCATCTGATGGTGAAGGCGGAAGGCAGAGCAGATGTACTGCCGGCTGATACCATCAGTGAGCGGGTGCTGCCGGTACTGAATGGCAGTGGCGTCAGTGTTTCGTCGCTTCCACAGGACAGGGCATTCTACCGGCCTGACACTGACCGTATCGTGATGCCTCTGTCGTCACAGTTTGACTCAGTGGCCGATTACTGGACCACCCTGCTGCATGAACTGGTACACAGTACCGGTCATGAAAAGCGTCTGCGGCGGGCCGGGATAAGTTCTTTTGCCGGTCGTAAAAGCCCGGAATATGCGTTCGAAGAACTGATTGCTGAGATGGGCAGTGCTTTTCTGTGCGCACATCTGGGGATTACCGGTGACGTACAGCACGAAAGTTATATTGACGGATGGCTTAACGTCCTGAAGTCTGACAAAAAAGCGCTGTTTCGCGCCTGCCGGCAGGCACGTGAAGCATCAGAGTATTTACTGATGCAGCGGGCTTCGCAGGCGCGGGGCGCATAATCTGAACCGCTGGCGGAGAGGGTAACCTGACCGCCATTCATCCCGTGAGGGCATTGTTCCTCACGGGACAGTGCCCTCTTTTTACATCTGATACAAAAAGAGGAGCGTAAACCATGTCTGAATGGTGCCAGAATCGTTTTGAAATTACCGGTAAGTCAGTCTGTCTGGATGTGCTGACGCAGTGGATTGAAGGATGTGAGATACCGCGTTACCGCCATGCCATACAGCAGAGTATACAGCTGTTTCTGGCCGGTTGTGCAGGGCTGGTGAAACCCACCCGGACGACGCAGTATCCGCCATATCCGGCGCTGGTTCGTCACGGTACTGGGATGTCATCTCCGGCTAACCAGGCATTTGAACAGTGGCTGGGGCTGCTGGTAAAAGATGCCGTACTGGATGAAGAGACGATAAAGACCATTGACCGCCTTTATCACCAGACATGTATTGGCGCAGTCCGCTGGGGGAATCTGCCGGATAATGCCCGGGAGATAATCACCGCGTTAATGCGTTGTCAGTATTCTGACTGGTTTGGCCTGGTCGGACTGAGCGAACACATTGATGCCGGAGCCTGCTGGAGCCGGCTGTCGGATTATCCGGAGCAGGCGCAGCCCTGTGACATGCTGATGGTCATACCCTCCCGTCTGGCCACAGAGCTGAATGGTTCAGGTGGACTGCTGCAGGGTATTTCCACCACGACCAGCCTTTACAGCCGGATATACGGTGTGGAGTGGCCATCAGGTCACAATGTTCGCTGGGTGCGTGATGAGATGAGCAGTCTGGTACTGCTGACTGATACGCCCTGGTATCCGCCTTCAGGTGAGCTGGTTGGTGAAATCTCGAAGGTGTTCGACTGTGAGATACGGCACTGGTACAGCGAACCAGTCCGGGGCATACAGGGTTACAACTGTTATGACGGTGGTGAACATACGGACAGTGACCCGCAGGCCGAATGGCCGGGCAGGGAAACACTTCCTCAGCCCCGGCTGTATCTGGTGGAGGAGCGCACTGAAGAACAGACAGATGCCGCGCCGTTACCGGTTCCGCTGGCTTCAGGCCAGTAATTAACCTCAGGGTGCCACATTCGTGGCACCCGTTTTTTCCTGTCATATTTCATTTCAGCCCGAAGGGGAACACCTGTTCCTTCCCGGGGCCATGTGTTCCCTGTTTTTTACGGAGATTCACATGGCCACCTTTATCGACCATCAGAAAGCCTTCATTTCGCTGTTTAATCAGACCGCCCGTTATCACAAACGCCATAAGGTGTTTGAAGACTTTGTCAGCTGCAGTGTGATTGCCCTGGAGAACCGGCTTCAGTTCAGTGAGGCTCGGGAGCAGAAGTACCTGCGAATCGTCAGTGGTTATGAAAAGCAGGATGTTATCAACATGGCGCATTTGCTTGCTCATGTCATTGAGGGACTGGAGCAGGGATTCTGTGACTTTCTGGGCAGCGTGTTCATGCAACTGGAGCTGGGGGATAAATACCGGGGCCAGTTTTTCACGCCCTGGAGTGTGGCCAGCATGATGGCACAGATGCAACTGGGGAATGTGAAGGTGTTGTTTGAGAACAAACCCTTTATCACGCTCAGTGAACCTGCCTGTGGTGCCGGCAGTATGATTCTGGCTATGGCTGACACCCTGAACCGTTCGGGTTATCCGGCATACCGCAGGATGTGGGTGTCGGCAACGGATATTGACCCGCTGGCAGCCGGCATGGCGTATATACAACTGTCGCTGTGTGGTGTGGCCGGAGAAGTGGTGATTGGCAACTCATTGTGTAATGAGCGACGCCGGGTGCTGCTGACGCCCGGGCATTACCTCGGAAACTGGTCATATCGTCTGCGTCAATCTCAGGAACAGATTGTTGTCTGATACTGAATGTTTTGCTATGACTAAGCCAGCCTTCGGGCTGGCTTTTTAAATATATTGTTGGTTGGAGTTGGTCCAGACTCCAGACAGTTTGCGTAGTCAGAACACACTCAAATCTGACGGTCTGCTTTGAGCGAATAGTGGATATTGTTGTCTTCAAGGTTGATTTGCTAATTTACAAATTTGTTTATTTTTGGTTAATGTTGTGTTAATAAGACGGAGGTTGGAGATTGATTAGTAACTAGAAAAAAGCGTATGTTAGGAAGCGTCTGAGAGAAGTTATATTGCATACACGATGACGATTTTCTTCCCAGATACCGCCTTTGGAAATTACTAAACTAAAATCATAATGTATTAAATGTGGAGATAAACATGCCAAAAAACCTATTTGTTATTCTGAGTGATATACATATTAAAATATCAAACAAAGAAGATATTCTTCATAAGTTTGAAATTTTCATTAAGACATTAAATGCAATCCGTAAGCTAGGTGACCACCATAAAATTATAATACTGGTTTCAGGTGACTTGGCATTTAGTGGGAAGGCAGAAGAGTATGATTATCTTGAGGGCGTTTTTGAGGAGTTAGCAACTAACTATGATTTAATAATGTGTCCGGGAAACCATGATCATGATTTTTCTAGTTACACGTCAAGCATGACACGCAATCATATGTTGAGAATGGATGTAGAACTCCAGGACGAGGAATCGATTGATATTATAAAAAAAGGGATGGTGAATTTCTTTGATTTTAAGGGTAAATTCCAGACATTTAAACCGAAAAACGTCACACCTCTCTCAGAGAGTTATGATATCCCAACACAACAAACCAATATTACTGTAGCAACATTTAACTCAGCGTGGTGTTCAATGTTGCATGAGCGTGGTGGAGATATCAAATTCCCTGTTAAATATCTACCAAGAGTAGATAAAGGACAGAACAATATACTTTTCTTTCACCACCCTCTTTCGTGGTTTGAACCTGATAACCAGAAAGCCATAAGGAATCTGATCAGGGATGATTATACAATCATTGTGACAGGTCATGAACATCTTAATGATAACTTTAAAATCGTTGGTGAAAGCAACTCCTGTCTTATGATTGAAGCTATGTCATTTGAAGATCCGTATGTCGAAGATAATGGTTTTTTGACATTTGAAATTGACGATTCCGCCGTAACCATTAACAGTTATCTGTGGCGTGAAGGACAGTTTGAATTGGGTAAAAGTTATAATAAAAATGAAATACTCAAATCATTTTCCATATCTAACAAAGATGCTACGGTTAATTATGACTATTATACCAACCTTTTGGATATAGGAGTTCATTATATACACCCTGATAAGGACACGATTGACCTAAATGATGTTTTTGTCTATCCGAATCTTAAGGTTCTCAGTGAAGAGAACAAGTTCGATATGAAGAAAGTATCATCAAACATTATTCTAAAAAATGAACATAAAAAAATATTACTTGTTGGTGATGAATACTGTGGAAAATCCACATTGCTTAGGAAGTTATTTATAGATTCTGTTGGGAACAATCAGATACCACTTTTGATTGAAGGAAGCTTCATCAGGAATGGAAATATAGAGTACGAAAAAATAATTTCACGAAGTGTAACAAAACAGTATGATAATCTAACCGGTGTTGACTTTATTAATCTGGCTAATGAGAAGGTATTGCTACTTGATGGATTTGAGTATGTTAAGGGTGACAAAAAGTCTATTTCATCCTTTCTGGAAAAGTCTTCTAACATCTTTGATAAGATTATAATCACAGTCAGTGATACCTATGATTTTAGTGGAAGTGAACTACTAGGTGACAGTTACTTTGATAATGAATTTTATAAATATGAGATATTAAAGCTTGGATATAGGTTGCGTTATGAACTTGTTAATAAATGGAATCAACTCAAAGAAGAGTGCAGTCAGGATAATGGTGTGCTTATATTCAAAAATAATCATGCAGTTAAAACAATAACGAAAGTAATTGGCAGAAACTATGTTCCATCAACCCCATTTTTTTTACTGACACTTCTACAATCTATGGAAAGTGGAAATGCACTCGAAGTCAGTGCGAATACTTATGGTTATTATTATGAGTATCTTATTACGCAAAGTCTAGGTAACGCTTCAGTCAAAAAAGATGAACTAGATGAATTATTTAACTACGTAAAAATTCTCGCCAACCATTTTTTTACACAAAATCTCAAAGATGACTCAAAGGATGCTTTGTGGGATTTTAATCGCAATTTCTGTGATATTTACGGTGTTAAAATTGATTTTGAAAGCCGCTTTAAATTGCTTGTTAATGCTAAGATACTTGAAAGGAAAGAAGGCGATTACTACAAATTCAAGTATCCTTACGTTTACTATTTCTTTATAGCAAAACATCTTTCGGACACCATCAGAACTAAAGAAACTATTGATATCATAGATGGACTGGTGTCCACGCTTGGACGCAGGAAAAGCATGAGTATATTAATGTTCCTGACACATCATTCCCGCGATGAATCTATACTGGATAAGGTTGTCTTGCAAGCCCAGAGTCTTTTCTCTGAGTCTACTCCATACCGGCTTGATGTAGATACTGAATTCGTTAATAAAATTGTAAATAAATTGCCAATGACTCCAGTAACGTTTGAGCGCCAGAATCTTCTAGAACTTAGGAAACAGATTGAAACACAGAAAGATAATATTGAAGATGGTCATGAACACGATTATGATTCAATTTTAAATCGTGAAGAAAATGAAGACGATCGTGATGAATTACGCCACCCTACTAAAGTTGGGCATGGCCAAAAAGAGATAGATGAAACAAACAATTATCTAAAGGACATGAATCTTACATTTAAATCCCTTGAGATTCTTGGTCAACTTTCACGAAACTACTATGGTTCCCTCACCGTAATCCAGAAGAAAAAACTACTGGAAGAAGCCATTAAAGCTCCTTTGCGTTCGCTTGATTATTTTTTCTCTTTGATAGAACAAAACACCGAAAGCTCTTTCGAAATGATTGAAATGAAGATATTGGAAAAGTTACAAGCTAAAATTGAAAGTAATACTGAAAATGCAATGCGAGAAGTGGCTCGTAAACTCATGTTTGAAATGATATTTGGTTTATGTTTCTTTTTTGTTACAAAAATATCTGCATCTATTGGTAGTACTAATCTTCAGCAGGTTATTGATGATGTCTGTGATGATATGAGCTCAAATGCTGGGAAACTTATAAAACTTGCCACGATGCTGGAGTTGGGGAATTCCGTCTCAATTGAGCAGTTAAGACGTTCTCTTAGCGAATTCGAGAAAAATCATTTATCTGACAGACTCACTAAATCAATTGTACTTAATTATTTGTATATGTTTGAAAGGTCAGATAAGGATGCCCAGCAAATCTGTTCCTTGGCTGGCATCAATTTTGGGAATGTATCCAAACAAATTGGACTAGAACGATTAAAGTAAAAAACTAATTTATTGATTCCCTTGTCAGTTCTTGTGGGGGAATCAAATATAAGGCATGTCTTTTTCAGACCTAATAAAATACTTACATTTTAATATGAAATTATTTCAGGCCCTCCCTTTATTTTCAAGTATTAATGTGTGAACTTTAAGCTATAGTAATGATATACTTAACGCTTCTATATCTTGGACCAATTTATGATGGCAGCTAATCTAGTATCAGACCTAGCACCTACGACGACGTACCCTACAATTATAGTACTGGCAGATCTGCGTTGCGCGATAAACAGGTATTGAGATACATAATAAATCATCTCAATTTTCAACTTTTCTGCCACTTAACATCTTGAGTAGTAAATCGTACAACGCTATCTACTGCCGAAGGACTCTAGGAAGTGAGGCTTATGTACAATAAGACTTCTATCGGCTCACGGGGAATTAAAAGATATTCATTGTCTAGAATTTGCAGATGAGGTGGCAATCTGTACTGGGGCGGTATTACAACAGCTATGTATCTTTCCAGTGTGGTAATCTGTACCAGCGGGTAGAAGCTGTTATACATCACCGCCCCTGTAGTGCTAATGCGGATATAGCATTATTCTCAGCAAGGCTTGTTTTTCCATAAACCGCAATAGGTGTTAGCTTTAGCCTTAATGTAAAATTAACAATTGATTCAGACGATTATGTAATTTTGTGGTTTTAAATGTGTGATAATCGTAACTCATATGCATGTAACTATCTATCTCATCCAGACGCATGTTCTTATTTACAGATATATCTGTTTCATACATCATTTTTAATATACATGTGAAGTCATGACCATTGCATATAGAAAAGTGGTCTGGTGACATTAATTCTAACTTACGCATCTCATTATATAAATTTTTTTCATTAAAATCCTTATTAGCACGACTCCTGCTAAGCACATGGTTTATATATTTGGCCTCATCAACTACAACATCTGTTCTGTTAATACTTACAAAATCCCTGTAATTCATTCCTTTAAAATTAAAATTGCTATGTGTAAGATAATTGTACCATTTGAGAAGCCCGATTTTATAGCATGCACAAAGGATATTCATCTTTACATCCTGACAGAATATATCTGCCAATTCTCCCTGGATTAATTTTCTATTTGTATGTGACATAATGAATTTATCAACTGCTCCACCTTTTACTAACATCATTTCAAGGTCATGAGCATCAGTATAAAAAATTCCCTCGTGATTTATTCCACTTAACTCATCAAAGTCTGCGTCACATACACCATACACAGCATTATTACCTGCACGACGTAATTGACTAACTGCCGATATTACTTCACGCTTTCCATTTTCAGGTGATTCATAAATAATTCTATGATCAAGCCGATATGTATTGAAAAATCGGATATCTGAAATGCCCTCAACTACAATCAATATACAACGTTGATACATTTCATTCCTGAATAAAAGCATCATGCTACTCAACCAATCATCTTCGCGAACAGCATTGCGTAATGACATCATTTACTCGTTTCCTTCTGAAAGCTGTTGGCTTTCATTTCTATTTTTAATCATTTCATATAGATCGGATGTTAATTCCCAGTTCTTACTGATTACTTGTGGTGAATGAGTAGCAATAATGACCTTTTCATACTTGTTAATCTTTTGTATTTTTTTGAGAGAATCCAAGAAGGTTTGTTGCCAAGCGACATGCAATGATATTTCTGGTTCATCTATAAGAATTACTTTTTGTGAAACAAAATCGAAAATTAAATTAAAAAGAAGAACTATTTGGTTCTGTTCACCTGATGAAAGTAAATTACGATCGATAATATCGCCATTGTGACTTTTGAAATAAAATCCGTTATCTCTATCAATCATCACTTTTTTAAAAGCTAAAACCTTTTCTTTTAAAATTGATTCAAATAAATCGATTTTTTGATGTAATGTCTGAAACGGTGATAATTTTCCAAGGGCATCTTCAATATATAGATCCAACACACCTAGATATTCATTGCTACTATAAAAACTTGTGCTTTTTTGAGGCATTAGATCGTTATCCGCCTGAATTAGGCCATAACGCATATAATGTCGACGTTTATCTTGAATACCATTTAAGCGCTCTTGAATATTTTCTGATGAGAATCGTTTTGATTGCTCTAAACGCTCAAATAATCGAATGGGAAATGTAGCGTCTAATTTTTGCGATAATGCAGCGGAATCATCTTGTGCATGTTTCATTAAATATTTTAATTTTCTAGCACATAAGTCAATGACTGTTTCATCATCAGTTTTGGCTTGTAATCTATCTGCGCATATAAAAGATACGTATTCTTTCGATGTAATATGACTTAACATATCTGAAGATAATGGTTTATCAGTTCTTGATTTTTGTTTTGGTTTTACTTCCCCACTATGCAAGCCTATATAAAATATATCTTCCCTAGTGGATTCATATGTCTGTAACTTGAGTTTTTCTACAGTTATTCTCCCTAAACTATTATCCAGATGATTCAATGTTAAAACATCTTTATCATGAGTAATTGAAATAGAGCCACCTTGAAAATCAATTTTAATAGAACCAAAATTAAGTTCACAGAGAGTATTTAATTCATTTGTAAGAATACTATTGATGATTTTAAGAATCATTGTCTTACCATATCCATTCGGACCAGTAAGCATAGTAATTTCATTGTTATCCAAGGGAATTTCATAATCAAGGAGACCAAATAGTTTGTTTATTTTTAAATGTATCAATTTCATGCCAACCTCGTAGACGATGAATTATAACCATTTATCACATGGCGCATATAATATATCATTGACATAAGTTGCATTTCAAATGTATGCATCAGCATCAATGATAAATCTGTGATTAAAATTAATAAACATCTAGCTTTTGTAAATGATTTTTTGCCCTAATAGCCTAGAAATACCTCTTTTAAATTATAAAGAATAAAATTATGCCCATTTAGTTCGCTCTTTGCAGAACTGAACATGTCGGGTGCTATGGTGTGGAGAAACACTGAAACGATCGTCAATGGATATTTGCACACTGGTGATAGTACTAAACTGTTCTTTGATCATGTCGAAAAATAGAGACTCGTACAACATGAACGATTTGATGGCATTTATGATTGTGGAACATAATAAGCACCTTTGAACATTTTCTACACGTACATTATACCTATTAAATTTAAACAAAACAAATAGATATAAAGTATTCATCCACGTATCTTTATGCACTCATATACCACATACGGGAACCTTAACATCAAGTACTAAGCATGTTGTGAAGCCGCTTCTGTTAAGACGACTTTGCACTACTTGACTGATTAGCCATGCCTGCTTGTCTATTACACATTTAGATTTTTTCATTGCTAACGTAGTTAGTCCATTCCCTTGAATAGCGTTTTACCGATCTATATATGACAAATATCGTACTTTTTCCACATTCAGCCCAATTCATTCACCACCTCCTGATTCACCTACAATATCCTCTCAACGACGCTCTTTGTACCTGTAATACTGGACGCAAATTGTGCCTCGCCCTGAAAACCTTAGACTTCAATCAACTTCGAGATCTCTAACGCATCATTGACCTCAATTTCTAGATAACGGACTGTGCTTTCCAGTTTCTTATGGCCTAACAGAAGAGGGAGTATCAGCCATTGGTTGGTAACCTGATATTTGTTGACAACAAGAGTCTTGCCTCAGCCCAGAGACCCGTTTTCAGTATGTATAAGATTACGTTCGGTCTGGTACTCAAAACTGGATATCTCAGGTTCATTTCTTTTATGACTGTGAAGTATGCCTGTGTGCTGCTCATGGACGAACTAGATCATCTGACGATGATAAGAAAAGAAGTCAGCTTGTTTTTTTAATGACGATTTTCAATGACTGAAGTCAAAAAATGACATTTCTTGCGCTAACCAACTGTATTAAAAGCATTCAATGGGATAATTTCCTGCATTTTTCCATTAACTATGGTTATAAGTTTTGAGTTGTTCTGATTTCTCGATATAAAACAGAATAAAGATCTGTTCATTTGCGTTATTGCGATCGATAAATCTGTCATATTGCCGTCATTCAGATCATTATTCTATAATGATCAAAATTAAGTCAATTCTGAACTGATTTGTTACTCAGCATTCTGGTACCGGTTGATGCGGGTAAATGCCGGAAGGGCGGTAGCGTGCCATTGCAAAACATGGTGGGAGGTATCGTCAGGAGGCTGGTGATTGTTGGTATGGCATGAATAAAAGGTTTTTCGTTTGACTGGAAAATTATGTTGCAGGAACGTGAGGGCTGAGGAACAAAGCATATTCCGGTGCTGTCCGTCCTTGCTGTCACTGACACTGATGTCTGTTTTATTATCGCCTTTATCTCTTCAGGCTGCGGATGTCCGGCGTAGCGGAGATGAAGCATTTATCATTCAGCAGCAACGTCAGGAAGCCCTTGAGCAACAACTGACGCCTTCAGCCCCTGATGTTCGCCTTTCTGCACCTGGCTCTCTTGCCCGTAAGATTAATTTTCCTGTTGAAACGCCCTGTTTTCAGATTAAACAGACGGAACTGAAGGGGGCTGATGCGTTACCACACTGGCTGCCTTTACAAAAAATCGCCAACGGGGCGGTCGGGCATTGCCTGGGGGCGAAAGGAATTAATCTGCTGATGAGTACATTGCAGAACCGTCTGGTCGATCATGGTTATGTCACCACCCGGGTTCTGGCACCTTCGCAGGATTTAAAAAGCGGTATCCTCCGGCTGGTTATTATTCCCGGTGTTGTACGACATGTGCGTCTGACACCGGACAGTGATGACTATATTCAGTTGTATTCCTCATTTCCGGCACACGAAGGCGCTCTGCTGGATTTACGGGACATTGAACAGGGGCTGGAGAATATGCAACGACTGCCGGGTGTGCAGGCTGATATGGAAATTGTACCCGGTGAGCAGCCAGGGGAAAGTGACATTCTTATTACCCGCAAACAGGACAAATACTGGCGACTGGGGTTTTCGCTTGATGATTCAGGTACCCGCAGCACAGGGCGTTATCTCGGTGGTATAACATTTTCTCTGGATAATCCTTTTTCCCTGAGTGACCTGCTGTATGTTTCTGCCACCCATAATTTTCCACATTACGGGGGTAAGGGCAGTAAAAACTACACGGCCCATTACTCTGTGCCTTTCGGCTACTGGCAGTTTTCCGTCACCGCCAGTGATTACGATTACCATCAGACGGTAGCTGGTGCGGTTGAGGATTACCAGTACAGTGGCGAGAGTCAGAATCTGGGCATGCAGCTGAGCCGGGTACTGCACCGTAACGGGACGCAGAAAACGGTGCTGACTTACGATGTTCAGGCCCGCAGGTCGCGTAACTACATTAATGATACGGAAATCCAGGTGCAGCGCCGGCAGACAGCGGCCTGGCGACTTGGGCTGCAGCACCGTCATTATATTTCTCAGGCCACACTGGATGCTGGTGTCAGCTGGCAACGGGGAACCCGCTGGTTTGGTGCACAGCCGGCACCGGAGGAAATCTTCGGTGAGGCAACGGCGCTCAGTAAGATCCTGCAGATGAATGCGTCCTTTAATCTGCCCTTTACACTGGCAGGGCAGCCCTTCAGTTATTCCTTCCGGTATCAGCGCCAGCTGAGCAATACCCCGCTGACCCCACAGGAACAGTTTGCCATCGGTAACCGCTGGACGGTTCGTGGTTTTGACGGGGAGCGAACGCTGAATGCCAGTAACGGCTGGTATATCCGCAACGACCTGGCCTGGCGTACGCCACTGCCGGAGCAGGAGTTATATCTGGGAATGGATTACGGCGAGGTGGGGGGAGCCGGCAGTGAATACCTGGTGGGACGTCATCTGGCCGGTGGTGTTGTGGGGCTGAGGGGGCAACTGTTCAGTACGGATTATGACGTTTTCATCGGTCGTCCGTTTTCAAAACCGGCGGGTTTTATGACGAGTGATGTGACAGCCGGTTTTAATTTGTTCCGGGATTTCTGAGAAAGTTTCATGCGTAACGGGAAATATGACGTTCTGAGTCCCCTGTATTCCGGTGAGCCGGTCAATGAGGCGGAAGTCCTGGGGGCGGCCGTCTGGTTGTGGATGCACTCCCCCCTGCATCGTGATGCGCCACTGCATACCCTGCCGGACCTGCTGCTGCCGGTGATTAAGCACCGACAGTATGTGGTGGCAACAGAGCAGGGGCGACCGGTTTTCTTCATGAGCCAGGCCTGGCTCAGCCCGGAGGCAGAGGCGCGTTTTCTTACGCAGCCGGCAATTCTTATGCCTCAGTCGGACTGGAACAGTGGCGACCGGATGTGGGTCTGTGACTGGGTTGCCCCTTTTGGACATACCCCGGATATGAGTCGTCTTGTCCGGCAGGATATTTTTCCCCGTCTGTGCTGGCGTTCGCTGTACCACCGTGGGCAGCAGACCGGGTTGCGGGTGATGAATTTTAGTGGTGCGCAGGTCAGTCGTGAAGAGGCGCGCCAGTGGCGTGTGCAGCACCCGCTTGCTGTGGATGTGCCGGAGAGATAAGTCAGGTTTATCAGAATGAACAGAAATTGTTACCGCATTATTTTTAACAAAGCCCGGGGAATGCTGATGGTGGTGGCAGATATTGCCCGTTCCGGTCGCGCCGGTACATCACTGTCCTCCCGCACAGGATATCCACACAGGCAACGTATCTGCCGTGTCACGCCGCTTGCATTCTCTTTGTGGCTGGCGTCGGGGATGGTGCATTCTGTCAGTGCTGCAGGCATTGTCGCAGACCATGGCGCGCCGGGGCATCAGCAGCCCACGATTACGCAGACGGCCAGCGGCATTCCGCAGGTGAATATTCAGACGCCTTCTGCCGGCGGGGTTTCACATAATACATACAGCCAGTTCGACGTCGGTAACCAGGGCGTCATTCTGAATAATGCCCATAACAATGTGCAGACTCAACTGGGTGGCATGGTGGCCGGGAACCCGTGGCTGGCTAAGGGAGAGGCCAGAATCATTCTTAATGAAGTGAACAGTCGCAATCCCAGCCAGTTGAACGGTTTTGTTGAGGTTGCCGGGAAAAAGGCGCAGGTGGTGATTGCGAACCCGGCCGGCATCAGTTGCGACGGGTGCGGTTTTATTAATGCGAACCGGGCCACGCTGACCACGGGGCAGCCTCAGATGAAAAACGGCAGTCTGACCGGATTCAGTGTTGAACGTGGTGAGATTCAGATTACGGGCAAAGGGATGGATGCCTCGCGCACGGATTATACCGATATCATTGCCCGGTCTGTGAAGATTAATGCGGGTATCTGGGCGCAGGACCTGAAAGTGACCACAGGACGTAACAATGTGGATATCGCGCACGGGCAGATTGAGAAAAAGACCGGAGATGTCTCTTCACAGCCTCAGATGGCACTGGATGTGGCCAGTCTTGGCGGAATGTATGCCGGAAAAATTCGCCTTGTCGGTACGGAAACGGGGGTGGGTGTTCGTAACGCCGGTCATATTGGTGCGCAGGCAGGGGCGGTTACCCTGACGGCTGACGGACGAATTGAAAACAGTGGCAGTATCAGTGCGAAAACGGATGTACATCTGGCGACAACCCGGGAGCTGCATAACAGTGGTTCTGTTTATGCGGGGCAGGATACGCAGATACAGAGTGATGGTGTATTCACCCATACAGGCTCTGTGGCATCACGTCGCAACACCCGGATTCAGACAGCGCGTCTGATCGGCGGTGAGCGGAGTCTGCTGGCCGCCGGGGTGAAAGATGACGGACGTCTGGCGGCAGCGGGCAACCTGACTGTCAGTACCACCGGCGAACTGGCGGCACACGGGCAGGTTCTGTCCGGTGGGGACATGCAACTGAAGGGGCAGGGGCTGGATTTAAGCAACAGCCGGATACAGGGACAACATACTGAGCTGAATGCAACCAGTGGAAATCTGTCCACACAGAATGCGCAACTGAGTGCCGGTACGCTTTCCGCCCGGACTGCCGGGCAGTTCAGCAATAATGGCGGTACGATAAATGCCGACACACTGCAGATATCGGCACAAAGCCTGTCAAACCACAGGGGTAAACTGATTCAGACGGGAACAGGGGATTTTTCACTGAACCTGCCGGGAGGTGTGGATAACCGGGAAGGGCTGCTTGCGGCAAATGGCGCGGTGCGCCTGGATGCACTGAGCCTTGATAATCGCAGGGGGAAAGTGCAGGCGGCGCAGTCAGGTAGTCTGCAGGTGAGGACAACCGGCGCCGTGGATAACCAGCAGGGAAGTCTGATTGCCAGCCGTGACATCCTGATTAATACACAGGCGCTGAATAACGACAACGGACTGATTTCAGCTGCTGCCGGAACGGGCAGGATAAAAACACAGCAGGCTGTCAGCAATACTGAGGGACGAATGGAGTCCGCCGGCAGGCTGGATATTTCGGCAGGGAATCTGAATAACCACCAGGGTACGGTAGTGGCTGACGGGCTGTCTGTGACGCTGGATGGTGCGCTGGATAATACGTCCGGCAGACTGCTTTCACAGAAAACGCTGTCTGTGTCAGGCAGCGAACTGGTCTCTGATGATGGTCTGATTCAGTCCGGCAGTGACATGACGCTGGATGTACAGGACGGGGTACTCAGTAACCGGAACACGAAAACACGGGGTGGTATCAGCAGCGCCGGTACCCTGACAGTACGGGCCGGTATGCTGAATAATCAGCAGGGATTTATGGCGGGTCAGAAGGATATGACCCTGAACGCCGGAACGCTCGATAACCGTCAGGGCGTGCTGGGGAGTCAGGCGTCATTACAGATATCGTCAGGTACGCTGATGAACCAGAAAGGCGCACTGAAGGCCGGGACGGATATGTTGCTGAGTGGTGGCGATGTCAGTAATCAGGAAGGGACGCTTGCCGCCGGCAGAGACCTGAATGCGCACCTGAATGTGCTGGAAAATCAGCAGGGGACGGTGGTCAGCAACGGTAACAGCAGGCTGGATGTCACACGCTCTGATAATCAGGGTGGCAGACTGGTGGCACAGCAGTCACTGACCCTTTCCTCGACGGATATCAGCAATGATGCAGGTGGTCTGATACAGAGCGGTGCCACACTGAATCTCCGTGCTGACACGCTGAGCAACCGTAACAGTGGTGACCGGGGCGGGGTTATCAGTCAGGGGCCGATGACGCTGAATGCCGGCACACTGGACAGCACTGCCGGTGTGCTTTTGTCGGGAGATGCGCTGTCCCTGACTGCAGGCGTGGTTAACAATACATCCGGTCAGGTGGTGGCAAACGGTCTGCTCGGCTGGAACAGCCAGGCGCTGAACAATCAGTCAGGTCTTATTCAGGGGAAAGGCATCAGCATTAATACCGCAGGCCAGACGCTGGATAACAGAGGCGGTACGCTGAACAGCCTGCAGGAACTGACCGTCAGTACCGGAGCAATGGATAACCGGGGCGGGACCGTGGGGGCGAAAACGACAGCTGACCTGAGCACCACCTCGCTGGATAACCGTGAGGGTGGACGGCTGGTCAGTGAAGGTGAACTCCGTCTGCATACGGGAGGCCTGCAGAACAGCCACGGACAGATACAGTCTGTGGGCGACATTCTGTTCGACAGTGTACGGGGCGTTGTGGACAACGTCTCTGGTCTGATTCGCAGTGGTTCTGCCATTACGCTGAACGCCCTGCAGTTTATCAATCGCCACACGCAGAATACCGGCCAGGGGCTGGAAGCGCAGACAATACACATCACGACGCAGGACCTTGATAACCTGGAGGGCAGTATTCTGGCAGACAGGGCGCTTACGGTTATGGCAGACAGGACGCTCAGTAATAATGATGGCGTGCTCTCTTCCGGTGCGACATTGTCTGTCAGTGGCCGTCAGCTGACGTTTTCGAACCGTGACGGCGTGGTTAAGGCCGGGCAGTCAGTATCTGTGGATGCCGGTCAGCTCGGTGGTGACGGGAAACTGCTTTCGCTGGGCGATATGACGCTGAAAAGTAACACAACGTTCAGCAACAGTGGTCAGACTATTGCGAACGGAAACCTTACGCTTTCCGTTAATGGCGATGTCTCTAATACCGGCAGCCTGCTGGCAGGCAGCCGGCTTGACCTGAACAGCATCCGCCTTGAAAACACAGAGAAAGGTGAAATCAGTGCCGGGCAGACCTGGCTTAACGTGACGGACACACTGCTGAACCGTGGGCTGATTGACGGGAAATATACGCATCTTCAGGCGAACACCCTGACGAATTCCGGTACCGGGCGAATCTACGGCGATGCTGTTGGTGTCAGCGCTGCCACATTTAATAATCTGGAAGAAAATGGCGTGGCGGCGACACTGGCCGGGCGTGAGCGTGTGGACCTGGGGGTACAGACCCTGAATAACCGGACGCACAGCCTGATTTACAGTGCAGGTGATATGCATATCGGTGGCACGCTGGATGCGAATGGCACCGCCACAGGTAAAGCCGGTGTACTGAATAATCACAGTGCCACTATTGAAGCCGCCGGATATCTGGCACTGAGTGCCGGACAAATCAATAACGTCAATGACCATTTCACCACGGAGCGCGTGGTGGTTTCCACGGAAAAGGTGACTGAGTATCAGCTCAGCGGCTCAGATAAACGCTGGAGCGCCGGTGAACCGGGCGTTTATGTGGATAACGATTCCAGTAACTCACTGAAAAAACTGCATACACCGGAAGGCGCCAGAGATAAATTCACGCAGTACGATTACACCCGTACCGTGGAAGAAACCCGGGTAAAAGAATCTGACCCGGGCAAAATTCTGTCCGGTGCCGGCATGACGGTTGTGGCAGACAAACTGCTTAATGACAAGAGCCAGGTGGTTGCAGGTGGCCTGCTGGATATGCAGGCCGGTGATGTGGAAAACGTCAGTGTCAGCGGAGAGCGCCATGTTACTGACAAAGGCACATCAACATATTACTACCGTATCAAAAAGAAAGGGACGGACAAACAGGGGGAGAGTATTTCCCCTTACGCGCCGCCCACCGTCATTCAGACCATCACGCTGAAGCCGGGAGAGCTCACCAGCCACGGACAGGTTCAGGGTAGCCATGTCACGCTTTCTCCCCTGAAGCCACAGGGAACGGATGTACAGACAGGACTGACCGGAAATGTGGATGCGACAGTAGCCGGTACTGACCGGATACCGCTTCGCCCGGTGGTGTCTGCCGGTGAACCGGTCATTCTGTTGCCGGGGCAGCAGTTTGAAGTCAGCGCACCTCAGGGCAGTATCCATGTTGCCGGGCCGGATACCCGTCTGCCGGACAGCAGCCTGTTTAAAACAAATCCGGCCGTGAATGTGCCATATCTGGTTGAAACGGACCCGCGTTTTACGAACCAGAAGACGTGGCTGGGCAGTGATTACATGCAGAAGGCGTTTTCTCAGAACGGGGATAACATGCTCAAACGTCTGGGAGACGGTTTTTACGAGCAGCGTCTGATTCGTGAGCAGGTTGTCGCTCTGACCGGGCAACGGTACCTGGACGGATACAGTAATGATGAAGAGCAGTTTAAGGCGTTAATGGATGCGGGTATTGCATTTGGTAAGCAATACAACCTGACACCTGGTGTGGCGCTGACTGCTGAGCAGATGGCGTTACTGACCGGTGATATTGTCTGGCTGGTTAACACCACGGTGACACTGCCGGACGGCAGCACGCAGACGGTTCAGGTACCTCAGGTGTATGCCCGTGTAAAACCCGGTGATGTGAACAGTGCCGGTGCGCTGATTGCGGGTCGGGACATGGTGATGAAGCTGGATGGTGACCTGTTTAACAGCGGTAAACTGGCCGGGAAGCAGACCGTGCAGCTCAGTGCAGAAAACATTCACAACCAGGCCGGCACCATTCAGGGAGCAAATGTCAGCCTGACGGCCCGGACGGATATTAACAGTACCGGCGGGCTGCTGCAGGCCACGGACAGCCTGCTGGCGATGGCCGGACGGGATATCAGTCTGACCACCACCACCCGTACGGCACAGCGCGACGCCGGGCAGAACCATTTTGAACGTACCAGTATCGACAGTGTGGCCGGCGTGTATGTGCAGAACGACCAGGGAAGACTGGTGCTGCAGGCCGGACGGGATATGAATCTGACGGCTGCAACGGTGGTGAATCAGGGTAAGGACAGCCTGACGCAACTCAGCGCGGGCAGGGATATGACGCTTTCCACAGTGACCACATCCGCGCAGGACAATATTACCTGGGATAAAAATAATCGTCTGTCGCAGGGCGTCACACAGAGTACGGGCAGCACGCTTGCCGGTAACGGTGATGTCACGCTGACCGCCGGACGGGATATGACGTCACAGGCGGCATCGCTGTCAGCTCAGAAAGGCCTGGCCCTGATGGCGGGTCATGACGTGACGCTGACCGGTGCACAGAATACCCGCTCGCTGGATGAATACCATAAAGTGACCGGCAGCAGCGGGATGTTATCGAAAACCACCACAACCACGCATGATGTCACTGACCGCCGGACCATGACGGGCAGTGAACTGAACGGGGATACGGTCAGTATCGGCGCCGGACATAATCTGAACGTCACGGGCAGCAGTGTGGCCGGGGATAACCGTGTCTCCCTGGCTGCCGGAAATAACCTGAGTATCGGAACGCTGACAGAAAGCAACCGTGAAACACATCTGAAACAGGAGAAAAAATCCGGGCTGATGAGCTCCGGAGGTGTGGGATTCAGCGTGGGCAGCCAGAGTCTGAAAGTCACGGACACCGCAACAGACACCACACAGAAAGGCAGCACGGTGGGGAGTGTTCACGGTGATGTTTCCCTTCAGGCCGGTAACCGGTTGACCGTCAACGGCTCAGACCTGATTGCCGGCAGGGACATGGCACTCAGTGGTAAGGAGGTCAGCATTACCGCCGCCACTGACCGGCATGTGCAGACGCATACGGTGGAGCAGAAAACCTCCGGTCTGACGCTTGCCCTGTCCGGCACAGCGGGCAGCGCCCTGAACACGACGGTGGAGACCGTACAGGCGGCGAAATCTGCCGGAAACAGCCGGCTTGAAGCCCTGCAGGGGGTGAAGGCCGCGCTCTCGGGTGCTCAGGCCGTGCAGGCCGGACGACTGGCAGAAGCCCAGGGCAACCAGAAAGAGAATAACAATGCCGTGGGTATCAGCCTCTCTTACGGCAGCCAGTCTTCAAAATCAGAACAGCAGTCAGAGCAGACGGTGGCGAAGGGCAGTACACTGACCGCAGGTAATAATCTCAGTATTCAGGCCACCGGCTCCGGCGTGAAGGGCGTGGATGGTGACCTGACGATACAGGGCGGTCAGATAAAGGCCGGGAACAACGTTCTGCTGCAGGCAAACCGTGACGTGAATCTGGTATCAGCAGAAAACACGTCAAAGCTGGAAGGAAAGAACACATCCCGTGGTGGCAGCGTGGGTGTCGGTATCGGTGTGGGGCCCGGAGGGCCTGGTTTCAGTCTGTCAGCCAGCGCAAACCAGGGTAAGGGCAGTGAAAAAGGCAACGGTACCACCCATACAGAAACCACGGTGGATGCTGGAAAACAGCTGACCATTATCAGCGGGCGGGACACCACGCTTACCGGCGCGCAGGCTGGCGGTGAAACGGTGAAAGTGGATGCCGGTCGCCATCTGACACTGACCAGTGAGCAGGACAGTGACCGTTATGACAGCAAGCAGCAGAATGCCAGTGCCGGAGGCAGCTTCACTTTCGGGTCCATGAGCGGTTCGGCGAGTGTGAGCCTCAGCCGGGATAAAATGCACAGTAACTACGACAGTGTGCAGGAGCAGACGGGGATTTTTGCCGGCAGGGGCGGGTTTGATGTCACGACCGGGCAACATACGCAACTGAACGGTGCTGTGATTGCGTCCACGGCAACGGCAGATAAAAACAGGCTGGATACCGGCACACTGGGCTTCAGTGACATTGAAAACCGGGCCGACTTTAAAACGGAACATCAGAGTGCAGGGCTCAGTACCGGTGGCAGTGTTGCCGGAAATTTCCTGGGGAACATGGCAAACAATCTGCTGGTCGGTGCAAATCATGAAGGCCATGCGGACAGTACCACGCAGTCGGCAGTGTCTGCCGGGAATATCACCATCCGGGATACGCAGAGCCAGAAACAGGATGTGGCAGGCCTGAACCGTGACGCTGCACATGCAAATCAGACGCTGTCCCCCATCTTTGACAGGGAAAAAGAGCAGCAGCGACTGCAGCAGGCGCAACTCATTGGTGAGATTGGTAACCAGGTGGCAGATATTGCCAGAACGGAAGGACAGATAGCCGGTGAGAAAGCGAAGCGGGACCCGGCAGCACTGAATCAGGCCCGCGCAGAGCTTGAGGCAGCAGGAAAACCGTACACGGAACAGGATGTGGCGCAGCGGGCCTACAATAACGGTATGGCAGCCTCCGGTTTTGGAACGGGAGGCAAATACCAGCAGGCGATACAGGCCGCGACCGCAGCAGTACAGGGACTGGCCGGCGGTAATCTGAGTGCAGCCCTGGCAGGTGGTGCAGCACCGTATCTGGCTGAAGTGGTGAAAACCATGACCACAGACCCGGTTACAGGTGAGGTGAATAAGGCTGCAAATGTGGCCGCCCATGCCGTGGTGAATGCCGCACTGGCGGTGGCACAGGGAAATAATGCCCTTGCCGGTGCTGCAGGTGCAGCCACCGGCGAGATGGTGGGGATGATAGCCACACAGATGTACGGTAAGCCGGTGAGTGAACTGAGCGAGACAGAGAAGCAGACGGTCTCGACACTGGCAACGGTTGCTGCCGGCCTGGCCGGTGGTCTGGTGGGAGACTCAGGTGCTTCAGCGGTAGCCGGCGCACAGTCAGGTAAGACGACTGTTGAGAATAATTTACTTGGCGGTAGTGAAGATACTCAGGCTGCGTGGATACGCCAGCATGGTATCGACATGGCGACATGTGCTGATAACCCTTCCGGTGCCGCCTGCCAGAAAGCAATGAATGAGCGGGATGCTGTAGGGCTGGCTCTGGCAACAGGTACAGTGGCACTACTCCCCGGTAGCGCTCAGGCAATGTGGGGACTGGGAGCAAGTGCGAATGCTGGTATCAGTTATCTGGCTGATGGTACTGTAGATCCGGCAAACGCAGCCATTGCAGGCTGGGTGAATGTGTTCAGCATGGGTAATGGCCTAGTGGGAACTGTGGGCTGGAATGCGGCAGGTGGTGCGCTGGGTAACTGGATTGACAATAAAGATCCGCTGTCGGGTGCACTAATCAATGGGGCTGGTTCGGGGATTGGATATGGCGTAGGAAAAATTATCCAACGCCCATTAGAAAATGTAATTAATCCTGGCTGGAAAAACTGGGAGTGGATTGATATAGGTAAGGGGGTTAGCAAACCTTTACCACTAAACCCAGCTCCAGAGATTTCTGGGAACATTGGTTCTTCTGTTGGCTCTGAAGGAGCTGGTGTTATTCTTCAGGAGCAAATTAAAGACCAACTGGAGCTGAAAAAATGAAATTAACTCATCTACTGTTGCAGTTCTTTACGTCATTTTTCTTATGGTTTATTAGTATATTTATTACAGCGTTATCAATATTTTTTCTCTTGAGAGTATTTTCCTACTATTTGATTGGAGGTCATTTTTTGTTCTCATCTATTGATGTGGTTAAAGCTTTAAAAATAGGTGGATATTGCTCATTGTTATGCAATGCTGTTAGTTGGTTTCTACATTGGCGTAATAAATAAGTTAATCTGAGAGCAGCTCTGGCAGGTGGTGTTGCACTGGCGGTGGCACAGGGAAATAATGCCCTTGCCGGTGCTGCAGGTGCAGCCACCGGCGAGATGGTGGGGATGATAGCCACACAGATGTACGGTAAGCCGGTGAGTGAACTGAGCGAGACAGAGAAGCAGACGGTCTCGACACTGGCAACGGTTGCTGCCGGTCTGGCCGGTGGCTTGGTGGGAGGCTCGGGGGCTTCAGCGATAGCCGGCGCACAGTCAGGTAAGACGACGGTTGAAAATAATGTGCTCAGCTTGCCATCAGTAATGATTAATTATGGTTAGGCGACTGCTTCCTGTAATCAGTATGCTGATGTCAATAATCTCACCTTGGAACAGAGGCTGGCTGGAGTGGATAAATTTACCAAAGGTGGGCTTTACAGATAGTTATTATGAGTCTACCGATATTTAATTGGGTGATCTTGCCGATGCTTAACTAACTAGGAATATTGGGAGGTGTACCATTACGGAATAAGAAGGTTGCAGATAACAATCTATATTGCTTCAGTGATTAATAACTAGTTGTTCGGTTTGATCGCTAAACTTAGTTCGCAAAATTTATTTAAACCGGACTTAATATTTCATGACTATTTGTTGAATAATTGTAAGAGACTAAAAATGATCTCCAAAGATGTTTTGATGAATAAGTTTAAACAGTCTTCTTCTGATAGAAAAGACAGAGAGACGAGGGAGCTTAATGATATCAAAGAGTTTCAGGAAAGTGTACGTACTCTTTTTACCAAATTAGGTTCATGGCTTGAAGACATTCCTGTGACAATTGAAATAAGTCGTAAAAATATTCATGACATTACAACGCAGAAAATAAATTCCTACTCGATGGATTTTATGAAGATCTCAAACGGGAATAAACATCTAGAATTTCGTCCAGAAGCACTTTATCTGATGGGGGCAAAAGGCGAAGTTGAAGTTCGATTTAGTGGTATCCACCGTAATTTGAAATTCAATCTGTATATGCAGGATTCATTTGGGGATGGTAAAAGCGAACCCGGTATTTGGTCACTTGTTGATGGTAACAACCGAGCAGGAAATCGTAGCCCGTTTTCTAAAGAACAGTTTTATTCATTGGTATCAAATCTGGTGTAACAAGGTTAAAGGAAGGGAAAAATGAATCGTTCAGGTAATAACAAGATTAGTGAGATGTCGGTTGTGATGGGGGTATTGCTGCTCGCCGGTTTTACTGTCTGGATCATGAATACGTTTGATGTTCCATTTGCTATTGCCACCGAGAGTGGTTTCAAAATTGCTATCTGGGGGCTGGCGGTAATCGGAGTTGTCATTTGGAATTATTACTCCGATCTTAACGTAATCAAATTCACCGCACCTCTTATGGGCAGTCTATTTTGGTGCAGTCTTTTCCCTATTCTAGATTATCATGCTGGAGTTCGTAAGGACTTTCCTGTTCAGGTGGATATCAGTTGGTATGGGATAGGGTTTTGGCAGTTTGTTATCTTTTTGATTATAAACATAGCTGGATATGGCATTATTTACTACCTACACAGAAGAAATCATAATTATTACTAATTTTCGTAATGATATTACGTGCAAATATGGCAATGTTCCTGCAAATTAATCTTGGCATTGACTTGCCAGGATTAAATGCCCACTGTTGAGTGATGGTGCCCTGATTGTCGCACAGAACCGGGATCGATATGGTTGCTATGCAGACGGACAGCATAGGCAGCAACTGGGGGCGTAGGCCCTGCAGGGCATTATCAGTGAGTGGGACGAACAGGAAACCGATGATGGCTGGACAAACCTGAAAAACGACTGGTTATATTCTAGGACAACAACTGCCAGTGGTAATGCTGTGAAAAGCATCATTGTGTATTACTTCCCCGGCGGTAGGGAAGGTCAGTTGTCCGATATCCGTGGTTATTATGCTTGCCGCTAATCAGTCCGCTGGCTGGTACTCACCGGACAGAATAATTTCTCAGTACCGATAAAGAGTTAATCATGGTGTGCGCGTTCTGCAGTGATGCAGAGTGTGCGCACCATTTTTCTTTACAGGGGCCTGTATGTCACTGACACTCACCGATGAACAGTCTGCCATTATCCACTGGCAGGGGCAGAAGCTGGTTGTGAACGCCTTTGCCGGGACAGGAAAGACCAGTACCCTGGTTCAGTATGCACTGGCAAACCCTGACAGCAGAATGCTGTATCTGGCTTATAACCGTTCTGTACGCGATGAGGCAGAGCGTAAATTTCCGTTTAATGTGGAGTGCAGAACTTCTCACCAACTGGCCTGGTCGCGCTTCGGCAGACATTACCAGAATCGCCTGGTTGCCAGCCTGCGTATCACGGATGTGGCCAGAAAGCTGAACACCCGTCACTGGCTGCTGGTTCGTCTGGCACTCAGCAGTCTGAATCAGTTCCTGTGCAGTGCTGACACGGAGCCGGGACTGCAGCATTTGCCGGATGAGGACGCCCGGGCCGGTACGGATGTCTCAGCCATCCTGAAGGCAGTACAGGTGCTCTGGCATGAAATGAGTCGCCCTGATGGTACATTCCCTGTCACGCATGATACCTACCTGAAGCTGTTCCAGTTGTCATCCCCGGACCTGTCCCGCAGATGGGACACCATTCTGTTTGATGAGGCACAGGACGCCAATCCGGTGACGTCTGCACTGGTGCTCAGTCAGCCCTGCAGGGTGATTCTGGTGGGCGACCGTTACCAGCAGATTTACCGTTTTCGTGGTGCAGATAATGCGCTTTCTCATCCTGTTCTGAACGATGCAGACCGTCTGTGGCTGACGCGGAGCTTCCGCTTTGGCCCGTCAGTGGCCCGGATGGCGAATCTGCTTTTGCTGCGTGCCGGTGAGACACGACAGGTGACTGGCTGTGACGGGGAAGATGAAGTACTGATGAGCCGCACCGGCGCGCATAAACAGGAAGGGCACCAGACGGTACTGAGCCGGACGGTGGCAGGTGTGATATGCACGGCACTGATGGCCAGTCTGAGTGGCAGGAAGGTGTACTGGGTGGGCGGTATTGAAGGTTACCGGACTGAGGCACTGGAGGACCTGTACTGGTTTTCAGCTGATATGCCGGAAAAGATGCAGTCTGATGTTCTGCGGCGGGATTACCGCGATTTTGATGAATACTGCCGGATAGCCAAATCCACCCGGGATGTGGAGATGAATCAGGCCATTCGTCTGCTGGATATCTGTTTCCCGTTGCCGGTGAAACTGAAGCTTCTGCGTGAGCACACCGTCACGAGCGAGAAGGATGCGGATATTACCGTGTCAACGGCCCACCGCAGTAAGGGACTGGAATGGCCGGTGGTGATACTGGATGAGGATTTTGCGGATATCACCGACCCGCTGATGCCGGAGGATGAACGGAGGGACGAAACTAACCTGTTGTATGTGGCGGTCACCCGCGCCCGTAAAACCCTGGTACTGAACAGTCTGATGCGCCAGTTGGCAGAAGAGACTGGTCGAAATGAACAAAGCCAGAAAGCAGCATCGTTTTCCCCGTCAGAAGACGGGGAAAACGATGCTGTATACGGGCAGGAGGGTGAAAATGCTTAATCGCCTGAAAAAACTGCTTCCCGGTAACAGCAATACCCGCAGTGCTGAGACAACCGACCCGGAAGTCGCCCGTCAGCCAGAACACCTGCCGGAAGGTTTTTATATGCCCGGGACTGCAGAGGAGCTGATGTCCACACTACACAGGAAACAGTGCCTGAAGCAGCTGTGGGAAAACAGCAGTATGCCATCCGACGTGTATCAGCAGTTCTGTCTGACACCGGTACAAAAACTCCTGATGGCGGCGCAGAACGTTCCCGCCGCCGGAGACTCCCGGTGGGCAGATGCTAACGGTTTTGGCGACCTGACACTGCAGTTCACCACCTATGCTGTTCGTCTGGCCAGAGGATATATGTTTCCGCCCGGTGCCACACCGGAAGAGCAGGCCGCACAGTCCGGTGCATGGAATGCCGTGGTGTTCTGGTCGGCTCTGTTTTATCACCTGCCACTTCTTGCACACATGGAGGGGGAACTGGTCAGCGGAAAGTTATGGCAGCCAGGAATGTCTCCACCAGGTGAGGCATTTCGTTTCCGCTACAGACAGCAACATCTGCAGGGCTCAGAGGCTCAGCAACTGGCAGCGGTGATGGCTGGGCAACTGTTGCCGGAGGGGGCGACAGCCTGGCTGGCCACTGTACCGGGGGCATTACAGAATCTGGCGGGAGCGGTCTGGCATCAGCATCCGGAGATGGCATTGATTCGTTCGGTACTGAAAATGGCGGCAGAAGAGGTGGAGAGTCCGCTTCTCGCGTTGCCGGTAACGGAACCCGTAACAGCACCTTTGCTCCCGGAAAACACTGTGCAGCCTGAAGACAATGCGCTATCCGGCAGTCAGCCAGAAACATCAACAGAGGCCAGTGCGCCGGAAATGCCGGCGGTTGTCCCGGAGGTGGGCGAATTTACGCTGCAGTCACCTGTTCCAGGAACCGATGAGGCCGAAGCAGAAGCAGTAGTTCCGGATACGTTGCAGTCTGCAACAGGCGCGGAGGAAAAGGCACCGGAGGAGCAGGGTGTCCATGATGATACCGATATGCTGCTGAGCTTGTTTTCTGCTGCAGATGATCATGCTGCTGTAGTGACAGCAGATGGAGAATGCTTACAGGAAACGCAGGTGCTGATTGATAATGATCATTCTCAAAGAAAACATGAGGATACCGCTATCACATTGATTTCCGGAAGCTCTGCTCCGGAAGCTGTTATTTCAGAAGGAGAGATGTTTATAAACTGGTTAAAAAAAGGAGTGAGAAACGGGGAAATCAGCCTGAACGGAAAAAAAGACAAAATTCATATTGTTGCCGGCTTTGTTTTTTTACCTGTGCCGGGAATTTTTTATGAATTTACGAAAGCAGCAGGCATCCCGGCAGAGAAAAAAGATGATATTCAGGCATCATTTGAGCGCCTGAACATTCATAAGCGGCGGGATAACCGACGCTTTTATTTTGCACATTTGTGTGAAGAGCCTGAAAACAGAAGTCGTTTTAAAACGCTAAAAGGTTATCTGGTAAAAGGCAGGCAGATCCTGGATGGACAGGAGCTGCAGGACAGCCGTTATCTCTTCTTTCCATGAAATGCGTTCCGGAGGTGAGCCTTGTTGTTGAACGGATATATTTAAAGGTAAAAGAGATATGAAAACTCACGATGTTGACAGCCTCTGGGATAATCTGATGGATGAGTATTTTTTTTGTAAGTCGTTACGGAGAGCCACGGAGTGGAGTTATCGCAAGGTGTTGTCGGGGTTCCGGTCGTTTGTTGGTTTTCACCGGACTCCTGACAGCATCGTTCGCCGTGATGTTCAGGAATGGCGTCGTGTTGTGCTGAAAGATCAGGGGTTAACTTCCCATACCTGGAATAACAAGGTGAGGCATATGCGTGCGATTTATAACTTTGGTGAAGAATCCGGGTTGATTACTGTATCAGAAAATCCTTTCAGTGGCATGCTGGTTAAGCAGGAAAAAAGACGGAAGAAAACGCTGACAAAAGCGCAGATCACGCGGGTTGTGCTAATTCTGCAGCAATTTTCGGAAGCAGAGAATCAGCACGCCGGACTTTATATCAAATGTGCCATAAGGCCGGCGTGGTTCTGGCTGACGGTGGTGAATACCCTGCGTTACACAGGAATGCGTCTGAATCAGTTGCTGCATTTACGCCTGAAGGATGTTTGTCCGGCAGAAAAATGGATCGATTTACGGGCTGAAGGTAGTAAAACTCACAGAGAATGGCGTATTCCGGTTGCGCGTCAGTTACAGCCACAACTGCAGAAACTACTGGATGAAGCCGTCAGACGGGGAGCCACACCGGAAGACTATCTTTTCCACTACAAGCGTTTTGTTGTGCCGGTGTCAGAAGCAAAACGTATAACGGGTCTGCCGGATGAGCAGCCTGTGAAATCGTTTTTCCGCAGATTATCTCAGGAGTGTGGTTTTCAGGTGTCTCCACATCGTTTCAGACATACACTGGCGAGTATACTGATGAGCACTCCGGAGCGTAATCTTCACCTGGTAAAAAACATGCTCGGGCACCAGAATGTATCAACCACAATGGGATATGTGGAAATGAATCTGGAGATTGCCGCACAGGCACTGGAGCATGAGCTGGAGGTGTTCACTGACAGGCTGTAATCGCAGACAGATTGACAATCCACTGAAGGGTTGTAATCATATATAGTGATCGAGAAAAGGGAGCATGCGCCAACATGCCCCCTTTCGAGAAGAAAAATCATGATGTACATGAAGCAAACTCACGACATCTGACACCTTCCCGATGACACCCGTCAGGTTTCTCACTCCTGACCAGTGGCTTTGATGTAAGGTGGTGCCCGGACTCGGAATCGAACCAAGGACACGGGGATTTTCAATCCCCTGCTCTACCGACTGAGCTATCCGGGCAACGGGGCGCATTAAACCTGATTCGCCTCGTCTCGTCAATCAAATTTCTTCAATTTACTGCAGACTGCACAATCTATCATCACTTTGCCGCTATTGCACACATTGTCAGGCAAACCAGGCGGTCCAGGCGGCGGAAAGCGGCATTGCCAGAAGGAGTGCTGGAAGCATGTTGACCACCGGGAACATTTTAATGCCGCAGATGCGTAATCCGGTTGCCAGCAGCAATAAACCGCCTACAGCGCTGAAGTCTGCCATCATCGACGGTGTGGTCAGCGGTAATATCAGCGCGGCAGCCCACGCCAGCGTTAACTGGATGATCAGTAATGGAATGCTAATCACCGACACCGCAATACCCAACGAGCAGGCGAAGATCATCGCCGTAAAGAAATCGAGAAATGACTTGGCGATTAAAATACTCGGATCGCCGGTCATCCCTTCGTTCATCGCCCCGAAGATCCCGGTGCCGCTGGCGCAAAACAGGACAATAATCGCGACATAATTCTGAATAAAAGATTCATGCGCTGGCTTCTTACGTGAGTGGCGAAACAGATTTTGTGCTTTGGTGACCGCGGTATTGACGCCTTTTTCCAGCAGACAAATTTCGCCGATTAATGCACCGAGTAAGGTTGCTAAAACCATCGCCGGAAGGTTGGCGCATTTCACCACCAGTAAAATACCAATCCCCAGCGATGCCAGACCAAAAATTGATGTCATGGAGACGCGGATACGTTCCGGTAAGCGTTGACTAAGGAGTGCACCGAGAACGCCACCCAGTAATACTGCACTTGCGTTGATAAAAGGACCGATGACCACAAGAGTTCCTGTTAGCTGCATTGTCTGATTTTCTTATTATGACCGTTTGGCTCCTTCGATGGCTTGTTTGTTCGCAAAGTCCTGGCTTGCACGCTCTGGTGAAAGGTGCCATGATTGCGCGAATTTTCTCCTCTCTGTACGGAGTTTGCCCGATGCACGCCACCTCCTTACATTCTCTCGCTTATCGCCGTTTCGCGCGAAACTCCTCCCTTTTTCTGCTCATGCGGTGAGGTTAACGCACGCTCACTGCAGGACAACAGTAAAATCAGAGCGTTTCTGCTTTTACTGATGTCTGGCGGTCGGAGCTGGTGACCAGTTTGACCCATATCTCGTGGGGCAGGGTTTTTCACCTTGTCCGGTATTCTTACTTCCCCGAAACGGGTTTTGCGCTTATGAAATCAATGAATATTGCCGCCAGTAGTGAACTGGTATCCCGACTTTCTACTCATCGCCGCGTGGTGGCGTTGGGAGATACTGATTTTACGGACGTCGCGGCAGTCGTCATTACCGCTGCGGATAGCCGCAGTGGCATTCTTGCGTTGCTTAAGCGCACCGGTTTTCATCTACCGGTGTTTTTGTATTCCGAACATGCTGTTGAATTACCTGCGGGCGTTACGGCGGTAATCAACGGCAACGAGCAGCAGTGGCTGGAGCTGGAATCCGCAGCCTGTCAGTATGAAGAGAATTTGCTGCCACCGTTTTATGACACGCTGACGCAGTACGTTGAGATGGGCAATAGCACCTTTGCTTGCCCTGGACATCAACATGGTGCGTTCTTTAAAAAGCATCCTGCCGGACGCCATTTTTACGATTTCTTTGGCGAGAACATCTTTCGCGCCGATATGTGTAACGCTGACGTAAAATTGGGCGATCTGCTTATTCATGAAGGATCGGCGAAAGATGCGCAGAAATTCGCAGCCAAAGTCTTTCATGCCGATAAAACCTATTTTGTGCTGAACGGCACATCGGCAGCGAATAAAGTGGTGACGAATGCGCTGTTAACGCGTGGCGATCTGGTGCTCTTCGACCGTAACAACCATAAGTCGAATCATCACGGCGCGCTGATTCAGGCGGGGGCGACGCCGGTCTATCTGGAAGCTTCACGTAACCCGTTTGGTTTCATTGGCGGTATTGATGCGCACTGTTTTAATGAAGAGTATCTGCGCCAGCAAATTCGCGACGTTGCGCCAGAAAAAGCCGACCTGCCGCGCCCGTTTCGCCTGGCGATTATTCAGCTGGGAACCTATGACGGCACTGTCTATAACGCCCGTCAGGTGATCGATACCGTTGGGCATCTGTGTGATTACATTCTGTTTGATTCCGCATGGGTCGGTTACGAACAGTTTATCCCGATGATGGCGGATAGCTCGCCGCTGCTGTTAGAACTTAACGAAAACGATCCGGGGATCTTTGTGACCCAGTCGGTGCACAAACAGCAGGCGGGATTCTCACAGACGTCGCAGATCCATAAAAAAGATAACCATATCCGTGGACAGGCGCGTTTTTGCCCGCATAAGCGGTTGAATAATGCCTTTATGCTCCATGCTTCTACCAGCCCGTTCTATCCGCTGTTCGCCGCGCTGGACGTTAACGCCAAAATTCATGAAGGGGAGAGTGGGCGTCGGCTGTGGGCGGAGTGCGTTGCGTTGGGGATTGAAGCCCGGAAGGCGATTCTTGCGCGCTGTAAGCTGTTCCGCCCGTTTATCCCGCCCGTTGTTGATGGCAAATTGTGGCAGGATTATCCGACGTCAGTGTTAGCCAGCGACCGCCGTTTTTTCAGTTTTGAGCCGGGGGCGAAGTGGCACGGCTTTGAAGGATATGCCGCGGATCAGTATTTTGTTGATCCGTGCAAGCTGTTACTCACCACGCCGGGTATCGATGCCGAAACCGGCGAATATAGCGATTTTGGCGTTCCGGCGACGATTCTGGCGCACTATCTGCGTGAGAACGGCATTGTGCCGGAGAAGTGCGATCTCAATTCCATTCTGTTCTTATTAACTCCGGCGGAAAGCCACGAGAAGCTGGCACAACTGGTGGCGATGCTGGCGCAGTTTGAACAGCATATTGAGGATGACTCGCCGCTGGTTGAGGTGTTGCCGAGCGTTTATAACAAATATCCGGTGCGTTATCGCGACTACACCCTGCGCCAGTTGTGTCAGGAGATGCACGATCTGTATGTCAGTTTCGACGTCAAAGACCTACAAAAAGCGATGTTCCGCCAGCAGAGTTTCCCGTCAGTGGTGATGAATCCCCAGGATGCGCATAGCGCTTATATTCGCGGTGAAGTGGAGTTGGTGCGGATTCGTGATGCCGAAGGGCGAATTGCGGCAGAAGGGGCGTTACCTTATCCACCTGGCGTGCTTTGCGTGGTACCCGGGGAAGTCTGGGGTGGGGCGGTTCAACGTTATTTCCTTGCACTGGAAGAAGGGGTGAATTTGTTGCCGGGATTTTCGCCGGAGCTGCAAGGTGTCTATAGCGAAACCGATGCGGATGGCATGAAACGGTTGTACGGTTATGTGTTGAAGTAAGAATAAAAAAACGGGTCACCTTCTGGCGACCCGTTTTTCTTTGCGTAATTAGTGGCTAACCGTCTGTGTACCTGTCGGGACACGAACGTGTTTATATTTGAACATCGCCATGAACGCGAAGGCCAGAACCACGGAGTAACCTGCGAAAATCAGCCATACGGTCTGCCAGTCGGTAATGCCGTTTTGGGTGTACATCTCAACCACTTTACCGCTCACGATACCGCCGAGGATACAGCCGAAGCCGTTGGTCATCATCAGGAACATCCCCTGCGCGCTGGCGCGAATTGCCGGGCTAACTTCTTTTTCGACAAACACCGAACCAGAGATGTTGAAGAAGTCGAATGCGCAACCGTAAACGATCATCGACAGTACCAGCAGTACAGTACCGAACGGAGTCGGGTCGCCGTAAGCAAACAGAGCAAAACGCAGGATCCACGCCACAATACTGATCATCATTACGTTCTTAATACCGTAGCGGCTTAAGAAGAACGGGATGGTCAGAATGAACAGGGTTTCAGAGATCTGTGAAATCGACATGATGATTGACGCATGCTGCACGATGAAGCTGCTGGCAAACATCGGATCTTTGTCGAAGCTGTGCAGGAAGGTATTACCGAACATGTTGGTAATCTGCAGTTCCGCGCCCAGCAGCATTGAGAAGATGAAGAAGATTGCCATACGCTTGTTTTTAAACAGCGCGAATGCATCGAGGCCCAGCAGGGTTGTCCAGCTCTGATTCGCTTGCTGTTTAGCAACCGGAATATGCGGCAGAGTCAGGGTAAACAGAACCAGAACGGCGGAAAGGGCTGCGCCAATATACAGCTGCATGTGGCTTAATTCGAAGCCAGACAGGCTCACCACCCACATTGCCATGATAAAGCCGATGGTGCCCCAGATACGGATTGGCGGGAAGTCAGTAACGATATCCATCCCGGCATTTTGCAGGCGATAGTAAGAGATGGTGTTGATTAACCCAAGCGTTGGCATATAAGCAAACGAGTTAATCAATATCACAAGGAACATCGCTTCCGGCGTCGTGACCTGTGCCGCCATGAACAGCGTGATAGCGCCAATGGTGTGGCAAATGGCATATACCCATTTCGCACTTAACCATTTGTCGGCCACAATCCCCAGCAGCGCAGGCATAAAGACCGCGGCGATACCCAGTGAACTATAAACTGCGCCAATAGAAGCACCGTCAAACTTCAGGGTAACAAACATATAGGAGCCGAGGGTCGTCAGCCAACTTCCCCACAGACAGAACTACAGAAAAGAGAGGATTTTCAGCTGCAGCTTAAGATTCATGTTAATTTCCTCACATCGTGATGCGGATGAGTGTTTGAAAAAGCACATTTGACCGTGCGAGATGATGGGATTCTATCAACTTCGCGGACTGGTTTTTTGTTACCTGTGGCAAATAATTGCAAACATTCCCAATTTGCAAAACGAAATTGTGATGTGGATAACATTTTTGCCCCTGAGCATCGTCAGGGGCGGTTAGTGGAATTATCGGCGGCGGTAGGATTTTTGCGCGGTATTCACTTTATAAAGATAACGGCGAGATTCCGCAGAAGGATGGCGGGTCGTCAGCGTCTGATAAACATCGCCCGGCGTCATGGTGTTAATAATATTGGCCGCCTGAATCTTGTCATTCGAAAAGACTCGCAGCACGCTGCCTGCGCCGCCGTTATAGGCGGTGATGACGGCATAACGCCGGGATGTAGGGTTATCAATTCCGCCGAGATAAACGTTGTTCAGCATCGCGAGATATGCGGTGCCGGTATCAATATTGCTGGCAGGATCAAACAAGAAACTGCGGCTCGGCGTGCCGGATTTCCCCTGCGAACGGAACACATCTTTCCCGGCAGTATGTTGTACCACCTGCATTAACCCCAGCGCATCGGAACGGCTGACCGCATATGGGTTAAAGGATGACTCGGTCTGCATAATCGCCAGAATCAGCGACTCATCAACGCCATATTTCCGTGACGCCTGGCGGACCATGCCGAGATATTTGTGCGCACGTTTATCAAGGTGGTTCGGCACCATGTTAATGGTGACGCTGTAGATGATACGCAGCCCGTTGCTGCGGCTCTTCAGACGGTTTTTCAGCAGATAATCCGCGAAGTTGCTTGCGCGACCTTCCCAGCGAATCGGCTGCCCGGTGTTGTCCACCACCTGACCGTAAAGGAAAGGTTCTTTCGAAATCGTAATATCATCAACGTCGGAATAGAGATCGACCGAACTCGGATCGTCGCCCATCAGCAACGTTTTGATAATTGCCCGGCGCAGGTGCGCGGCAGGTTCTGTCCCGGCGATGGTTTCGATAGTAATCGTACCGTCATCGAAGTTGATGTGGCTGCGGGTCTGATATTGATCGGTGTATTTCACGTAGTCCTTAGGACCGGCGATCACTACCTCTTTGAATCCCCAGATGTTCTCAATATTGTGGGCAAATTGCCCCATCAGAATATCAAAACCGTTGGTGTCTTTGACCCAGGCTTCGTTATAGGTATCGCCTTTTTTGGTCGTCGAACAGGAGATGAGCAACGGCGCAATCAAAGCCAGCGCGAGATATTTTTTCATCATTCCGGGTGCGTGTTGTGTTTGTTTTTATGCAAGTTGCCGGAGGCGTGCTCCGGCACTGTTTTTATTTTTTATCTTCCGGCGTATAGCCCTCGATATGCACCTCTTTACCCTCGAACAGGAAGTTGACCATCTCCTGTTCCAGCAGCTTGCGGTGCTCGGCATTCATCATGTTGAGTTTCTTTTCATTAATCAGCATGGTTTGTTTGTGCTGCCACTGCGCCCAGGCTTCTTTGGAGATCTCGTTATAGATGCGTTTTCCCAGCTCGCCGGGGTACAGCTGAAAATCCTGACCTTCTGCTTCACGTTGCAGGAAAGTACAAAAAATCGTTCTGCTCATAAATCATCCTCTTTATCGACTCACGTGCTAAACCGGCGCGCCAGTGCGTAACTGCTGTAACAAACGCTCCACGGGAGCCGCCAGGCCAACTGACGGCGGTTGCGCTAAGTTATACCAGAGCGCATTGCCTTCATCCATGCAGCCGGTGAATGACGACACGGGAAGCCACATAGGCACAATATCTAAGTGGAAATGGCTGAAGGTATGCCGAAACGCGGTCAGTTGCGTCAGGTTATCGGCAGCAATCTGCCGTTGCGCCAGCCACTGCCGCAAACTTTCTTCGTCGGCAAACTGTGGGAAACAGTATAAACCGCCCCACAATCCACTCGGCGGGCGTTGCGCCAGCAATACCTCATCATCATGCTGTAACAGTAAAAAGTAACCCGTGCGCTCCGGCAGCGTCTGCTTTGGTTTTTTGCCCGGATAAAGCGACCAGCTATTGTTGGCGGCGGCAATACACCCGTTTTGTAGCGGACAGAGCGAACATTTCGGCTTCGAGCGCGTACAAATCATCGCGCCCAAATCCATCATCGCCTGATTAAACCGTTCCACGCCGACCGCGGGCGTCACCTGCGCGCTCAAACTCCATAGTTTATTCTCGACCTCTTTTTTCCCAGGCCAGCCGCTTACAGCATAGCAGCGCGCCAGCACCCGTTTGACGTTACCGTCGAGAATCGGAAAGTGCTTACCCAGAGAAAGCGAGAGAATCGCGCCTGCGGTGGAACGCCCGACGCCCGGTAACGCCGCGACTTCTTCAAAGGTTTCCGGGAATTTACCGCCGTGTAAGGTCGCCACTTGCTGTGCCGCTTTATGCAGATTGCGCGCGCGGGCGTAATAGCCAAGCCCGGTCCACAAGTGGAGAACTTCGTCGAGCGGCGCATTGGCGAGATCGGTCACCGTTGGGAAGCGCGCCATAAAGCGTTCAAAATAGGGGATAACGGTCGCAACCTGAGTTTGTTGCAACATCACTTCTGAGAGCCATACTTTGTAGGGCGTCTTGTCAATTTGCCAGGGCAGCGTTTTCCGCCCGTATTTATCGTACCAGTCCAGAACCTGGGCTGAAAATTGCGACGCTTGCATGGTCACCGAATTCACTGTTGTTGGGGGCAAGATTGCAGCACAGCGACGGCAGGGTGTAAACCGGAACTTTCCGCAGCCACGGCCTTATCATGCTTGCATCCGGCAACTAACTTTGGATAATGCCCGTTTTCAGAACACTTTCACAAGCGACTAAATCTTTATGAAAAACGACGTCATCTCACCGGAATTTGATGAAAACGGCCGCCCGCTGCGCCGTATCCGTAGTTTTGTGCGCCGCCAGGGGCGACTGACCAAAGGCCAGGAGCATGCGCTGGAAAACTACTGGCCGGTGATGGGCGTTGAGTTCAGCGAAGATATGCTGGATTTCCCTGCGCTTTTTGGCCGTGAAGCGCCGGTGACGCTTGAGATTGGTTTCGGCATGGGGGCGTCGCTGGTGGCAATGGCTAAAGATCGCCCCGAGCAGGACTTCCTCGGCATTGAAGTGCATTCACCGGGCGTTGGTGCGTGCCTGGCTTCTGCGCATGAAGAGGGCTTAAGCAACCTGCGCGTGATGTGTCACGATGCGGTTGAAGTGCTGCATAAAATGATTCCTGACAATTCATTGCGCATGGTGCAGCTCTTTTTCCCTGACCCGTGGCACAAAGCGCGCCATAATAAACGCCGTATCGTTCAGGTGCCGTTTGCCGAACTGGTAAAAAGCAAACTGCAACTGGGGGGCGTATTCCATATGGCGACCGACTGGGAACCTTATGCGGAACATATGCTTGAAGTGATGTCTTCTATTGACGGTTATAAAAACCTGTCAGAGAGCAATGATTACGTACCGCGTCCGGCATCACGTCCAGTGACGAAATTTGAACAACGTGGTCATCGTCTTGGTCACGGAGTATGGGACTTAATGTTCGAGAGGGTGAAATAATGGCAAAGAACCGTAGCCGTCGTCTGCGTAAAAAAATGCACATCGACGAATTCCAGGAATTAGGATTTTCGGTGGCATGGCGATTCCCGGAAGGTACATCGGAAGAACAGATTGATAAAACCGTTGATGACTTTATTAACGAGGTTATCGAACCGAACAAACTGGCCTTTGACGGCAGCGGTTATCTGGCCTGGGAAGGTCTGATCTGCATGCAGGAAATCGGCAAATGCACCGAAGAACATCAGGCGATTGTGCGTAAGTGGCTGGAAGAGCGCAAACTGGAAGAGGTACGCACCAGCGAACTTTTCGACGTTTGGTGGGACTAAGAAAACATACGGGCGATGACAAATGCAAAACTGCCTGATGTGCTACGCTTATCAGGCCTATAAAGATGCACGATCGAGTAGGCTGGATAAGGCGTTTACGCCGCATCCGGCATGGAAAACGCGCACTTTGTTATCAATCTGGGGCCAGCAAATGCTGGCCTGATTTGTTCTTGAGGGAAGACTATGATGCGCAAAATGCTGCTGGCGGCAGCACTTTCAGTGACGGCAATGACCGCTCACGCCGACTACCAGTGCAGCGTCACGCCGCGTGACGATGTGATTGTCAGCCCGCAAACCGTGCAGGTGAAGGGCGAAAACGGCAATCTGGTGATCACGCCAGACGGCAACGTGATGTATAACGGTAAGCAATATTCCCTGAATGCCGCCCAGCGCGAGCAGGCGAAGGATTATCAGGCTGAACTACGTAGCACCCTGCCGTGGATTGATGAAGGCGCGAAAAGCCGCGTCGAGAAAGCCCGTATTGCGCTGGATAAAATTATCGTTCAGGAGATGGGCGAAAGCAGCAAAATGCGCAGCCGTCTGACCAAACTTGATGCGCAGCTGAAAGAGCAGATGAACCGCATTATCGAAACGCGCAGCGATGGCCTGACGTTCCACTATAAAGCCATTGATCAGGTTCGCGCCGAAGGCCAGCAATTAGTGAATCAGGCAATGGGCGGAATTTTACAGGACAGCATTAATGAAATGGGCGCGAAAGCGGTGCTGAAAAGCGGTGGTAACCCATTACAGAATGTGCTGGGAAGCCTGGGCGGTCTGCAATCCTCAATCCAAACCGAATGGAAAAAGCAGGAAAAAGATTTCCAACAGTTTGGCAAAGATGTTTGTAGCCGCGTTGTGACTCTGGAAGATAGTCGCAAAGCCCTGGTCGGGAATTTAAAATAATCCTCTATTTTAAGACGGCATAATACTTTTTTATGCCGTTTAATTCTTCGTTTTGTTACCTGCCTCTAACTTTGTAGATCTCCAAAATATATTCACGTTGTAAATTGTTTAACGTCAAATTTCCCATACAAAGCTAAGGGATAATGCGTAGCGTTCACGTAACTGGAGGAATGAAATGGAGTTTTTCAAAAAGACGGCACTTGCCGCACTGGTTATGGGTTTTAGTGGTGCAGCATTGGCATTACCCAATATCACCATTTTAGCAACCGGCGGGACCATTGCCGGTGGTGGTGACTCCGCAACCAAATCTAACTACACAGCGGGTAAAGTTGGCGTAGAAAATCTGGTTAATGCGGTGCCGCAACTGAAGGACATTGCGAACGTTAAAGGCGAGCAGGTAGTGAATATCGGCTCCCAGGACATGAACGATAATGTCTGGCTGACACTGGCGAAAAAAATTAACACCGACTGCGATAAAACCGACGGCTTCGTCATTACCCACGGTACCGACACGATGGAAGAAACCGCTTACTTCCTCGACCTGACGGTGAAATGCGACAAACCGGTGGTGATGGTCGGCGCAATGCGCCCGTCCACGTCCATGAGCGCAGACGGTCCATTCAACCTGTATAACGCGGTAGTGACCGCAGCTGATAAAGCCTCCGCTAATCGTGGCGTGCTGGTGGTGATGAACGACACCGTACTGGACGGTCGCGATGTCACCAAAACCAACACCACCGACGTAGCGACCTTCAAGTCTGTTAACTACGGTCCTCTGGGATACATTCACAACGGTAAGATTGACTACCAACGTACCCCGGCACGTAAGCACACCAGCGACACGCCGTTCGATGTCTCTAAACTGAATGAACTGCCGAAAGTCGGCATTGTTTATAACTACGCTAACGCATCCGATCTTCCGGCTAAAGCACTGGTAGATGCGGGCTATGATGGCATTGTTAGCGCTGGTGTGGGTAACGGCAACCTGTATAAAACCGTATTTGACACTCTGGCGACCGCCGCGAAAAACGGCACTGCAGTCGTGCGTTCTTCCCGCGTACCGACGGGCGCTACCACTCAGGATGCCGAAGTCGATGATGCGAAATACGGCTTCGTCGCCTCTGGCACGTTGAACCCGCAAAAAGCGCGCGTTCTGCTGCAACTGGCTCTGACGCAAACCAAAGATCCGCAGCAGATCCAGCAGATCTTCAATCAGTACTAATCACCTCGCCCCGGTATCGTGCCGGGGCTTTTTCACTTCAGACTTACGTCCATTGCCAATTTTTATTACCCTGATGATAATCACCGAAATAAATTATTCCGCGCGAGGGTTTTCGGGTGAAAAAGCAATGGATTGTTGGCACGGCGCTGCTTATGTTGATGACTGGTAATGTCTGGGCAGATGGCGAACCGCCAACTGAAAATATCTTAAAAGATCAATTCAAAAAGCAGTATCACGGCATTCTCAAGCTTGATGCCATCACCTTAAAAAATCTTGATGCTAAGGGTAATCAGGCCACCTGGTCAGCGGAAGGCGATGTCTCTTCCAGTGACGATCTCTATACCTGGGTCGGTCAGTTGGCAGATTACGAACTGCTCGAACAGACCTGGACGAAAGATAAACCGGTAAAATTCTCGGCGATGTTAACCAGTAAAGGAACGCCCGCGTCTGGCTGGTCGGTGAACTTTTACTCTTTTCAGGCGGCAGCCAGCGATCGTGGGCGGGTGGTCGACGATATCAAAACGAATAATAAATATCTGATCGTGAATAGCGAAGATTTCAATTATCGCTTTAGTCAGCTTGAGACTGCGTTGAATACCCAGAAGAACTCGATTCCTGCGCTGGAAAAGGAAGTGAAAGCGCTTGATAAGCAAATGGTGGCGGCGCAGAAAGCAGCGGATGCATATTGGGGAAAAGATGCAAACGGTAAGCAAATGACCCGCGAAGACGCCTTTAAAAAAATTCACCAACAGCGTGATGAGTTTAATAAACAGAACGATAGCGAGGCGTTCGCGGTTAAATATGACAAAGAGGTTTATCAACCGGCGATTGCGGCATGCCATAAACAGAGTGAAGAGTGTTATGAAGTGCCGATTCAGCAGAAGCGAGATTTCGATATCAACGAACAACGGCGACAGACTTTTCTGCAATCACAAAAACTTAGCCGTAAATTGCAGGATGACTGGATAACGCTCGAAAAAGGGCAATATCCGTTAACGATGAAAGTTTCAGAAATAAACAGTAAAAAAGTCGCGATTTTGATGAAAATTGACGATATCAACCAGGCTAATGAACGCTGGAAAAAAGATACCGAACAATTGCGGCGCAATGGGGTGATTAAGTAACTCATGTTAAGTGCCTTTGCCGGATAATATAAAAAGTTATCCGGCAAATTATTTTTTACATTAGCCCTAGTAGCTGTGGAATGAACAAGGATATTTGCGGGATGTAAGTGATCATCATCAACGCGATTAACAATGCGGCATAAAATGGCAGCAATGGTTTGATCAAATGTTGAATCTTCACACCTGAAATAGAACAACCAACAAATAGCGCACTACCCACCGGCGGTGTTAACAGCCCAATACAAAGGTTAGCCACCATCATAATACCGAAATGTACCGGATCCATTCCCAGCTCTTGTGCAATCGGCAAGAAGATTGGTGTGAAGATTAGTACAGCCGGTGTCATGTCCATAAAGATGCCGACAATTAATAAGACGATATTAATCAGCAGCAATATGACCAGTGGGTTATCAGAAATCCCCATCAACGCGTCGCTGATCATATAAGGAATATCAGCATTGGTCATTGCCCAGGACATGCCCACGGAAAAACCGATCAACAGTAATACAATCGAAGTGGTAACAACCGATTCCAGAATCAGTTTGGGTAAATCGCGCCATTTTACTTCCCGGTAAATCAGCACCGAGAGAATAAATGTGTAGACAACGGCAATCGCAGACGCTTCAGTTGCGGTAAAAATGCCGCCCAGAATGCCGCCCATTACAATGAACACCAGAAGCAAACTTGGTAAGGCATCCAGAAACGCTTTACATGCCTGAGCAAAGGTTGCTCTTTCTGAAAGTGGGTAGCCACGGCGTTTAGCAATAATGCCGCAGACTATCATTACCGCGAGACCCATTAAGATCCCTGGCAAATATCCCGCCATAAATAGCGATGCTACAGAAACGCCGCCAGCTGTCAGGGAAAACACAATTAACACGTTTGAGGGCGGTATCAGTAATCCAGTAATACAAGATGAGACGTTTACAGCGGTAGAAAATGCCGGATCATAACCTTCTTTGGTCTGAATGGGATTCAGTGTGCCACCAACGGCAGCAGCTGCCGCAACGGCTGAACCAGAAATGGAACCAAACATCATATTCGCCAGGACGTTCACATGACCAAGCGAACCAGGAACGCGGCCAACCATTACCTGGGCGAGGTTAATCAAACGTATCGCAATACCGCCGCTGTTCATCAGCGTTCCGGCAAAGATGAAAAAGGGGATTGCCAACAGGGCAAAGTTATCCAGTCCATTAGCCAGTCGTTGCGAAACAGTGATTGCCGCGATATCCCAGGGAAACATCAAAAGCATTGAAGCTACAGTGGCAATACCGATTGAGAACGAAATGGGCACACCAATAAAGACCAGCACAAAAAAACAGCCAAACAGTGTAAGCGCGATATAACTATCCATTAACTGGCCTCCTGCGCAGGTTGTTTCAGTTGTTGAATGCTTTGATTAATAAAACACAAGGCATAAAACATCATCACCACTCCACTTAATGGCAGAATGATATATACGTATCCCATCGGTATTTGCATAGCGGCAGATACTTGTGATGTTGCCAGCGTTTTATCAATTAATTTCAGGCCACCAGTCACAATGACCGAACCGGCAAAACCTAAAATGAGAATGTTAATGACTATACTAAGAAGTAATTGCTTGCGCTTATTCAGGGCGAGAGCAAATAAATCGATAGAGAGATGTCTCTGCGCGCCGACGGTATATGCAGCACCTAATAATCCTACCCAGATCATCAAAAAGCGTGCCAGCTCATCGGTTAATGTACTTGGCTGGTTAAGTACGTAGCGGCTAAATACTTGCCAGACTACGCATACAACCAGAGCAAGCATGACGGCGACAGAAAACGCGGCAATGACGCGGTCTACCGCAAGTTTCAGGCGGTTAAATATCATTGTAAGCATCCTGGAAAATCAGGGCCAGAGACTGGCCCGAAATATTATTGAGCAGCGTTATCGAATTTCTCTAACAAAGCAGCTTGTTTTGGATCTTTTTTGAAGTCGTCAAACAGAGGTTGAACTGCGGCACGGAATGGGGCTTTATCAACCTTAACGATTTCACCACCCATAGCTTTCGCCTGAGCACGTGTGTCAGCGTCAATTTTTTCCCACAATTTTTGTTGATAAGCTTCGGATTTCTTCGCCGCTGTTTCGAGGATTTGTTGCTGTTCTGGGGTTAATTTATTCCATGTTTTGGTGGAGATAACCAAAAAGTCAGGAATTGAGGCATGTTCATCTTCAGAAAAGACTTTGGCAATTTCGATATGTCGAGTCTGCACCCAGGAAGGCACGTTATTTTCTGCGCCATCTACTACACCTTGCTGCATCGCAGTATAAACTTCGCCAAATGAAATTGGAGTGGGTGAGCCACCCATCAGTTCAATCATTTTGATGGTGGTCGGGCTTGGCTGAACACGAATTTTCAGCCCTTTAAGATCTTCTGGCTTAGTAATCGGTTTTTTCGCATAGAAACTGCGTGTACCCGCTACATAAGCTGATAAAGCAAAAAAGCCTTTGTCTTTTGTTGAGTCCATAATTTCTTTACCAACTTCACCAAAAACAACTTTGTTGAAGTGAGCCTGATCTTTAAATAAGAACGGCAAATTATAGATAGCATAAATATTATCAAAAGACTCCAGATCACTGGCGGAACCTTTGGTCATATCCAGTGCGCCATTTTGCAACAATTCCATAGTTTCTCGCGCATTACCCATCTGGCTGCTGGGATAAATACGGATCACCATATTACCTTTTGACAGCTGTTTTACCTCTTTCGCCAGCTCTTCAAAACTCTGATGTACAACATGACTTCTTTCCAGGTTGTGTGCTAACTTTAACGTCACTTTTTCTGCGGCGTTTACGCCAGTGCTAACCAGAGCCAGCAAGGATGCGCAGACTAATGAGCGGGTAAATGACCTCATTTTCATAAAAAAACTCCCTGTTGAAGGATGGAAATTGGTTGATATCTAATTGTGCTTATCAGTGCTTTGTGCGACAAATTGGTTAACCTGTCTGACAACTTGTCTATGTTTATCACAACTTGAAATAAAGTCAGAAATTAAATATTAAATTTGTGCGCCAGGTTGTACATGTTTATAATCAATAAATGATTAGTAAATATTCACTAAATATATATAATAAATATCGTCGATATTTATTCAGTAAGAAATATATTTTTGCCGAAGTTAATTAACGGGGGGTAAAAGAAGTGATTAATGCGCCCGCAGGCGCATTAATGATTACTCAGCGAGGAATAATTCAAGAAGTGAGTTTAAGAATAATTTACCGTGCTCGGTTATCTGCCAGTAATCCGCACACTCAGTGAGATAACCCTGAGCGATAGCCTTTTCTAACTGTGGGCGAATAACCTCTTCTGAAAGGCCAGTATACTGGCTAAACTCCACGCGCGGCGCGGCCTCCAGCAGACGGAAGCGATTCATAAAGAACTCAAACGGCTTATCTGCGGCTTCGACATCACGCTGGCTTTCCAGATACCTTCCTTGCATAAAACCACGCGGATGACGCGTTTTGGTGGTACGCAGAATGCGCCCATTCGGGAAGGTCACTTTCCCGTGCGCGCCGCAGCCAATACCGATGTAATCGCCAAAGCGCCAGTAGTTGAGATTGTGCTGGCACTGATAACCGGGTTTGGCGTAAGCGGAAGTTTCATATTGCTGATAACCCGCTGCGGTTAATAACTGATGCCCCTGTTCGAAAATATCCCACAACGCATCGTCGTCCGGCAGCACCGGTGGTCGCGAACCAAACAGCGTATTGGGTTCGATGGTCAGTTGATACCAGGAAAGATGCGGCGGATTCAGTTCAATGGCCTGGCGCAGATCGCCAAGCGCCTCTTCCAGTGATTGCTCCGGTAGCCCGTGCATCAAATCGAGGTTAAAGCTACGTAACCCTAAACCGCTCGCCAGCTTCGCCGCGCGTTTCGCTTCTTGCGGACCATGAATGCGCCCAAGTCGTTTCAGCTTTTCTTCGCTAAAACTCTGCACACCAATAGAGATGCGGTTCACACCAGCACGCTGATAATCGACAAAGCGATCGGCTTCTACCGTACCAGGGTTCGCTTCCATAGTAATTTCTGCATCCGCTGCCAGCGGCAAACGCGCACGCACGCCGTCCAGCAGCGTTTGCATCGCCGGGCCGGAAAGCAGGCTCGGCGTACCACCGCCAATAAAGATTGTCTTTACTTCACGGCCCTGAGCGTAAGCCACATCGTTGTCCAGATCGTTAAGCAGATGCTGAACATAATCGTCGTGCGGCACTTCTCCTTTCAACGCGTGAGAGTTGAAATCGCAGTACGGGCATTTCTGCACGCACCACGGGATGTGAATGTAGAGACTCAGCGGCGGTAATTTAACCATTACGTAAAGCGTCCAGCAGCAGTTTCAACGCCTGACCACGGTGGGAAATGGCGCTCTTTTCTTCGCGGGTCAGTTCGGCAGCGGTTTTCCCTTCGGAAGGTACGAAGAAGATTGGATCATAACCAAAGCCACCAGTGCCCGCTGGTTCACGAGTAATCACGCCTGGCCAGCTACCGTGGCATACCAGCGGAGTGGGATCTTCCGCGTGACGCAGATATACCAGCACGCAGTGGAAACGCGCCTGACGTTGGTCGTCCGGTACGTCTTTCATCGTTTCCAGCAGTTTTTGCAGATTCTTTTGATCGGTCGCGTCTTCACCGGAATAACGCGCGGAGTAAATACCCGGCGCGCCACCCAGCGCATCTACCGCCAGACCGGAGTCGTCGGCAATTGCCGGTAAACCGGTCACTTTTGCCGCATGGCGCGCTTTCAGAATCGCGTTTTCAATAAAGGTCAGGCCGGTTTCTTCAGCGGAATCTACGCCGAGGTCTGTTTGGGCCACGATATCAAGACCGAAGTCGCTAAGCAGCGACGCCAGCTCACGCACTTTACCGGCATTGCCGGTTGCGAGGACAACTTTTTGCATAGGATACCTAATTAATTAACGCCGCGATTTCTGGCGGGATTTGTTGCGGATTAATGATTTTAATTTGTTTGTGGCGGCCAAGTTCGCCTTTTTCAATCACCACCTGGCTTTTGGCAACCCGGAATTGCTTACCGAGAAACTTCACCAGATGGCTGTTGGCCTGGCCGTCAACCGGCGGCGCGGTAATGGCGACTTTTACTTCGTCGCCATGTAAACCGACAATAGAATCACGGCTGGCTTTCGGCTGAATATAAAGCCGTAAAACCAGACCGTCATCGTTAACTGTTACGGCACTCATAACGCCATCCACAGCCCCGGCAGCAGCATGTTTCCGGTTGCCTGCAAGACTTCTGCGACACCCATATTGATGACATACAGCAGCAGAACGAGGATCATCGGCGAGAAATCAATCCCACCCATTGCCGGTAGCAGGCGGCGAATCGGGCGCAGCAGCGGATCGGCCAGCTGAATCAGCACGTATTCAATCGGGCTACGACCCTGGCTTACCCAGCTCATAATCGCCATCACCAGCAGGACCCAGAAAATCAGCAGGCCGATGGTTTTCAGCAGAATCAGTAAACCGGCAATCCAGATGATTGGCAGGAAGGTCACCACTTTAAACAGCACGATGGCTTTGATAAAACTGAGAATATAGGCAACCAGCAGCGAGGCGCTGTCAATCGGTCCCATTGCCGGAATAACGCGGCGCAGTGGTCCGATAATCGGCTGCGTCACCTTCACCACAAACTGTGAGAAGGGGTTGTAAAAATCACAATGAGCCCACTGCATCCAGATGCGTAATAACAGCACCATGGTATACAGCTCAATGACCGTTGAAAGCAGGAAAGTCAACGTATTCATGGCGTTCCTTTAATTCCTTATTTTTTAGAGTAATCACGCGCACCAAAAATTGCAGTGCCGATACGAACCATCGTGCTACCTGCCGCAATAGCGGCTTCCATATCGTCCGACATTCCCAGAGAGAGCGTGTCGATATGCGGGTAGCGCGTTTTCAGTCCGGCAAATGCTACAGCCATTTGGCGTGCAACTTCAAACTGCCTTACATATTCTGACTCAGGCGCAGGGATTGCCATCAGCCCGCGCAGACGTAAACGCGGTAGTTCAGCGACCGCAGCTGCCAGCTCGTCCAGTTCTGCCAGTTGAATCCCGGACTTACTGTTTTCATCACTAATATTAATTTGAATCAGTACGTTAAGAGGGGGAAGTTCTGCCGGGCGCTGATCGTTGAGGCGGGTAGCAATGCGCAAACGGTCGATGGTATGACACCAGTCGAAATGTTCTGCCACCAGGCGGCTTTTATTAGACTGCAACGGGCCAATAAAATGCCATTCTAATCCTGTTACGCCCAGTTCCTGAAAGTGGCGAATTTTATCTACCCCTTCCTGAACGTAGTTTTCACCAAATTGACGCTGCCCGGCATCAATGGCTTCTGCGATGGCGCTCGCAGGTTTTGTTTTACTGACTGCAAGCAGCGTAATTTCTTCTGGAGAACGGCCGCAACGTGTTGCAGCCGCTGAGATTTTGTCCCGGACCTGTGCCAGGTTATGCGCAATATCGTTCATTTTCCGAGGATCTTAGTATGAATATGGAAGAAATTGTGGCCCTTAGTGTAAAGCATAACGTCTCGGATCTACACCTGTGCAGCGCCTGGCCCGCACGATGGCGTATTCGCGGGCGAATGGAAGCTGTGCCGTTTGATGCGCCGGACGTCGAAGAGCTACTGCGGGAGTGGCTGGATGACGATCAGCGGGCAATATTGCTGGAGAATGGTCAGCTGGATTTTGCTGTGTCGCTGGCGGAAAACCAGCGGTTGCGTGGCAGTGCGTTCGCGCAACGGCAAGGTATTTCTCTGGCATTACGGTTGTTACCTTCGCACTGTCCACAGCTCGAACAGCTTGGTGCGCCACCGGTATTGCCGGAATTACTCAAGAGCGAGAATGGCCTGATTCTGGTGACGGGGGCGACGGGGAGCGGCAAATCTACCACGCTGGCGGCGATGGTTGGCTATCTCAATCAACATGCCGATGCGCATATTCTGACGCTGGAAGATCCTGTTGAATATCTCTATGCCAGCCAGCGATGTTTGATCCAGCAGCGGGAGATTGGTTTGCACTGTATGACGTTCGCATCGGGGTTGCGGGCTGCATTGCGGGAAGATCCCGATGTGATTTTGCTCGGAGAGCTACGTGACAGCGAGACAATCCGTCTGGCGCTTACGGCGGCAGAAACCGGGCATTTGGTGCTGGCAACATTACATACACGTGGTGCCGCGCAGGCAGTTGAGCGACTGGTAGATTCATTTCCGGCGCAGGAAAAAGATCCCGTGCGTAATCAACTGGCGGGTAGTTTACGGGCAGTGCTGTCACAAAAGCTGGAAGTGGATAAACAGGAAGGACGCGTGGCGCTGTTTGAATTACTGATTAACACTCCCGCGGTGGGGAATTTGATTCGCGAAGGGAAAACCCACCAGTTGCCGCATGTTATTCAAACCGGGCAGCAGGTGGGGATGTTAACGTTTCAGCAGAGTTATCAGCAGCGGGTGGGGGAAGGACGTTTGTGAGGCTAAAGTGATTGATTAGTTTAGTAAATATGCCTGATGCGCTACGCTTATCAGGCATACAAACGCAGCACCCGGCAATAAACGTCTGATGCGACGCTAACGCGTCTTATCAGACCTACAGCCGCTGCCAGATGTGTGCTGGATAAGGCGTTCACGCCGCATCCGGCAAGATGGTGGGATGGTACGACTATCCGCCAGGCTTTTAAATCGCCTTAATATCCCTGCTCGAAATAACTTTCGAGAATGATAACCGCAGAGGCAGAGTCAACTTTGCCTTTGTTGAGCGCCCGATAGCCGCCCTGTTCAAACAGACCGGAACGTGCCTCCACGGTGCTAAGACGCTCGTCATGGAGCTTTACTTCAACACCGAAACGACCATGAATACGGTTGGCAAATTTACGCGCTCTGGCGGTTAACGGCTGTTCGGTGCCGTCCATATTCAGCGGCAAACCGACGATGATTTCGTCCGGCTGCCACTCTTTCAGTAAACGTTCGATGAGGTTCCAGTCTGGCGTACCGTCCTGTGCTTTAATTGCAGGCAATGGGCGAGCGGTGCCGGTAATGCGTTGGCCGACCGCTACACCAATGCTTTTGGTACCGAAGTCGAAGGCGAGTAAGGTTCCACTCATCAGGCGTGCCCTGCCACACCAGGCATGGTGAGAATATCCACACCAATCAGTTTTGCCGCCTCGCGCCAGCGGTCGGCAATCGGCGTTTTGAACAGAATATTCAGATCTGCCGGGGCCGTTAGCCACGCGTTATCAAGAATTTCTTGTTCCAGTTGACCTTTCTCCCAGGAGGCATAGCCCAGAGCCACCAATACGTCAGACGGTTGTTTATCGGTGCCGAGCGTTTCCAGCACATCGCGGGAAGTGGTCATTACCGTGTTGTCTGAAATGCGAATGCTGGAAGCAAAATTGGAGGGCGGAGTATGCAAAATAAACCCGCGATCTTCAGCCAGCGGACCGCCGAGCATAACCGGTTTATCCAGACGGATTGATTCATCACGCGGCTCCGGCGTGATCTTCAGCTTTTCCAGAATCCCTTCAATTTTGAGATTTTCCAGCGGCTTGTTGACGATGATCCCCATTGCACCATTGGTATTATGTTCGCAAATGTAGACCACGGAACGACGGAAAATCGGATCCTGGAGAGCAGGCATGGCAATAAGAAAGTGATGCTGTAAATTCATTGTCAGAGGTTCTGTTTCCTGGTTCAAAAAAGCAACAGCGCCCAGTATGCGTGGAAAGAAGGGCGCTGTCACTCAGAGTCTCAACGAGATCCTTCTCGCTAAGGTGGGTTACTGCTGCTGTAAACGTGCTTCGATGGCATCCATTAACATTCCGGTGATCGACACCGGAAACTCTGCTTCAATCTCACGAATACAGGTTGGGCTGGTGACGTTAATTTCAGTCAGACGGTCGCCGATGATATCCAGACCAACAAAAATCAGCCCTTTTTCTTTCAGCGTCGGCCCGATCTGACGGGCGATTTTCCAGTCACTTTCCGTCAGCGGACGAGGTTCACCGCGACCACCGGCAGCCAGATTGCCACGGGTTTCGCCCCCCTGCGGAATACGCGCCAGGCAGTACGGTACCGGCTCGCCATCTACCACCAGCACGCGTTTGTCGCCATCTTTAATGGCTGGCAGGTAATTTTGCGCCATGCAGTAGCGAGTGCCATGCTCAGTCAGGGTTTCGGCAATCACGCCGAGGTTTGGATCGCCTTCTTTCACGCGGAAAATCGACGCGCCGCCCATACCGTCCAGTGGCTTAAGAATGATGTCGCTGTGTTTCTCCCAGAACGCTTTTAGCTGCGCTTTATTGCGCGTAACCAGCGTTTCTGGCGTTAAGTCAGAGAACCAGGCAGTAAACAGTTTCTCGTTACAGTCGCGCAGGCTCTGCGGCTTGTTAACGATCAGCGTCCCTTTCTCTTCGGCACGTTCCAGAATATAGGTCGCGTAGATAAACTCGGTATCAAACGGCGGGTCTTTACGCATCAGGATCACATCGAGATCGGCCAGCGGCAGATCCTGTTCACCGACGAACGAAAACCACTCTTCGTAGTTCTGCTTCACGTTCAGCGTGCGGGTATGGGCGCGGGCTTCGCCATTGATCAGATACAGATCGCCCATCTCCATATAGTGAAGTTCGTAACCACGACGCTGTGCTTCCAGCAACATAGCGAAACTGGAATCTTTCTTGATGTTGATGTTTGCGATGGGGTCCATCACGATGCCGAGCTTGATCATTATTCTTCTCCGTTAGCCCAAATCGCCAAATCGTACTTGTAGCGCGGTAATGGCGGTGAGCGCAGTTGTCTCTGTACGCAAAACGCGAGGTCCCAACAGGATATCAGTAAATTGATAGCGGGCAGTCATGGCAATTTCATCTGCCGATAAACCGCCTTCCGGGCCAATCAGCAGGCGGACGCGTTCAACCGGTAACGGCAACGTGTTGATGCTGTTACTGGCGCGCGGGTGAAGATTCAGTTTCAGTCCTTCATCCTGCTCTGCACACCAGGCTTCCAGATCCATCGCTGGACGGATTTCCGGCACCCGGTTACGACCACACTGCTCACAGGCAGCAATTGCAATCTTCTGCCACTGCTGGAGCTTCTTGTTCAGACGTTCACTATCCAGTTTAACGCCGCAGCGTTCAGAAAAAAGTGGCGTAATGAGGCTTACACCGAGTTCGATCGATTTCTGGATAGTAAATTCCATTTTTTCACCACGCGACATCACCTGACCGAGGTGAATATGCAGCGGAGATTCGCGATCGTCGATCTGGCCTTCCAGCACCTTCACTTCCACGCTTTTTTTGCTGGCGCTGGTAATTTCGGCGTCAAAGACCTGGTTGCTGCCGTCAAACAATTGCAACGCCTGCCCCGGCCCCATGCGCAGTACGCGCCCGATATGGTTGGCGGCATCTTCGCAAAGCGCGATGTGAGAATGGCTGGTCAGTGGTTCAGGATGATAAATGCGGGGGATACGCATAGTTAAAAATCCGCGTCGTCTCCCCACGCGGTTGTACGCGTGGGGTAGGGGTTAACAAAAAGAATCCCGCTAGTGTAGGTTAGCTCTTTCGCGCCTGGCAAGCGCGTTGCACATACGGGTTATGATTGCCCTGCACCTTCGCGATGCGTTCATCGCGCTCGCACTCCCAGTCGGTAACCGGATACATCTTGTTCCATGCGTTGAACAGCTGCGTTTGCTGGCGAGAGAGTGTCAGGTTGTATTGGTCGCGCATATAGAAGTAGGTGCGCGCAATGGCACCGCGTGCACGCGCTGGTGGTTCGGCAGCTTTTTCTTTGAAATCGACCTTCATGGCGCATTGACCGTACTGGCCTTCGCCGCCATTCCACTGGCTGTACATAAAGTTGCCGCGATCGCCATTCACCTCGCCGACTGACGGTTGCAGGTTATGCATATCGCTTTCCATCTTGCGATAGACCGGATCTTTAGCGCAGTTTTTACGTCCACCGTCCTGCCAGCACTGCCGCTGGTGACCGAATTGCCAGGCGGGAACGACGTGTTCCCACTCTACACGGCTGGCGCGGTTTTCATTTTTGCGCACCTGATAGCCGCACGATTGCAGATCAACAACGCCTTTTTTGCCCTGCCAGTTAATTTTACATCCGCAATAAAACGTACCGGGCGCGTCAGCGTGGACTTTTACCGCCGCGGCTTTCGCCTGAGAAAAACTATTGATACCTTCGGCCAACGCCGGGCCGGAAAATGCTGCGCTCAGTACCACCGCAGCAATAGACAAATAACGGTACATCACTTACTCCGTGTTAAAACGAGCCAGCAACGTAGCGAAAGTTGTTTTGGTATGCAATCAGTCAGATCAGGAAAGTTCCTGATAGTTCAGGTGGTTATTTCGCAACCAGCTGTTCGCCGCAGTGAACACAGCGGTAGACGGCTTCGCCACGAACTACGCGATTATGACGGCGTACGGTAAGCTGATGCTCCTGGCACTTGCAGCGGTAGGGGAAGGTGTTGCGGCGCACGGATTGCAGTTCAAACTGATGCGTACGACGGGCGGGAACGCCCAGCACGCTTTCCATCATCCACTTCCACTCTTTGCCATGTGGCGCTACGCGGCCGAAATGTTTCCATACCAGCAAATGTGCCAGTTCGTGCGGCACCACTTCTTCAATAAAGGCTTCACTGTTTTCCAACAGCAAAACGGGATTGAGGCGGATTTCATAGCTTTCCAGCCAGGCTGTTCCGGCGGAGGTTCCGCGCTGGGTGTAAGAGAGTTTTGGCTCCGGGTAGTTACGCCCTAGCTTCAGGTTGGCCTGGGCGAGTTTTTCCCGCAGGCGACGCATAACGGCCTGTTGGATGGCGATAGGGAGACGGGATGTTTTCATAGCGGCAGAGGATAGAGCGAAGAAAAGATGACTGCAAGAGGCGGCTTCCTCCGCGACGGGAGGAAGCCTGAGGAGATTAATCGTGAGCGCCGATTTCGCGCAGTTTACGACCTTTCATCAGATTACGTTCAATATGTTCCAGCGAAACGTGTTTGGTTTCCGGTACCAGCCACAATGTCAGCAGGATAAACAGTACGTTCAGAGCCGCATACACCCAGAAGGTGTTGGCGTTACCCAGCGTGTTGAGCATGGTCAGGAACGTTGCGCCAACGATCATGTTGGCAATCCAGTTGGTGGCGGTGGAGCAGGTGATGCCAAAATCGCGGCCTTTCAGCGGCTGAATTTCGGAGCACAGTACCCAAATCAGCGGACCGGCACTCATGGCAAAACCGACAATAAACATCAGCAGCATGGCGATGGCGAAATACTGCGCCGACGGAGAGTGGATACCGATATGCATCATTGTACCGAGTACGCCCATACCAGCAGCCATCACCAGGAAGCCCAGCGTTAGCGTTGGTTTACGTCCCCAGCGGTCAACAAGGCCGATTGCGATAAAGGTGGCAAGTACGTTGGTCAGGCCGACAATCACTGTCCCCCACATTTGCTCGGTGGTGTTGGTATAACCCGCCAGTTCGAAGATTTTCGGCGCGTAATACATGATGACGTTCATCCCGGTGAATTGCTGCATTACCTGTAACAGTACGCCAAGGAACACCGCGCGGCGGAAGTTGCTATTCTCTTTAAACAGCGCCCAGCCACTCTGTTTAACCTGCAAACTTTCACGGATTTCATCCAGTTCGCGTTTCGCTTCCGCGCTGGTGTCACGCAGGCGTAGCAGCACGCGTTCGGCATCAACAAAACGGCGTTTGGCGGCAAACCAACGTGGGCTGTCTGGCAGGAAGAAGACACCAATCAGCAGCAAAATTGCCGGGATGATAATCACACCCAGCATCCAGCGCCATGCACCGGTGTAGCTGAAGGCGGTATCAGAAAGATAAGCACCGAGGATCCCGATAGTGATCATCAACTGATACATCGAGATCATACTGCCGCGAATTTTTTCCGGCGCAATTTCAGAGAGGTACAGCGGTGCGGTATAAGAGGCCACACCCACCGCCAGCCCCAGCAGAACGCGGGAAAGAATCAGTACTTCAACGTTTGGCGCAGCCGCAGAGAACAGTGAACCGGCAACAAACAGGATTGCGCCGATCATCAGGCTCTTTTTGCGCCCAAGTTTAAAGGAGAGCCAGCCGCTGCCCACCGCACCGACTGCCGCACCGAACATCATGGAGCTTACGACCCATTCTTGCGTGTGCGAAGTAATCTGGAATTCATCTGCAATAAACGGCAGTGCGCCAGCAATTACACCGATATCCAGGCCAAAGAGTAATCCCGCCAGAGCGGCAAGGAAGCAGACGAAAAACGTCATTGCCTTGTTTGACCGCCCCTGTTTTTTAGCGTCAGGCATGATGCCCTCCAATATGGTTATTTTTTATTGTGAATTAAGATAGGTGAGTACGACGTAAAAAGATGTGAAGCAAATCACATCAGTGTAATCGCTTACACTAGCATTTATCTTGGTTATGATTTAAGTGCATGAAAATAATTGAGTTATATCATCATAGATTAAACGCTGTTATCTGCAATTAAGACTTTACTGAAAAGAAATGTAACAACTGTGAAAGCCGAATAATAATATGAAAATATTACAAATATTTGGCTGGTGTGGTTGGTGTAATCGGTTTCAGTCGTGATGATAATTTGCGATAAAACGTGTTCAGGAAGAATGATGTTATTGTGCGGGCAGCTTTTTGCCGGATGCGGCGTGAACGCCTATCCACCGCGGTGAGGTAAAAGAAAAAGGCCAGCGTGAGGCTGGCCTTTGAAAGCAGGTGAAGAAAGATTACTTCAGACCGGCAGCATCGCGCAGCAGCTGCGCTTTGTCGGTTTTTTCCCACGGGAAATGTTCACGACCAAAGTGACCGTATGCTGCGGTTTCTTTGTAGATCGGGTGCAGCAGATCCAGCATCTGAATCAGACCGTATGGGCGCAGGTCGAAGAACTCACGTACCAGCAGGGTCAGTTGTTCAGAAGGCACTTTCTCAGTACCGAAAGTTTCTACCATGATGGAGGTCGGTTCAGCCACGCCGATTGCGTAGGAAACCTGAATTTCACAACGATCGGCCAGGCCAGCAGCAACGATGTTTTTCGCGACATAACGTGCTGCGTAGGCTGCGGAACGGTCCACTTTTGATGGATCTTTACCAGAGAATGCACCGCCACCGTGACGCGCCATGCCGCCGTAGGTATCAACGATAATTTTACGACCAGTCAGACCGCAGTCACCCATCGGGCCACCGATAACAAAACGACCGGTCGGGTTGATGAAGAATTTGGTGGCAGAAGTTAGCCATTCAGCCGGCAGAATCGGCTTGATGATCTCTTCCATTACCGCTTCTTGCAGCGATTTCTGGTCGATTTCTTCAGAGTGCTGAGTGGAAAGCACGACAGCATCGATACCAACGATTTTGCCGTCGTCATACTGGAAAGTCACCTGGCTTTTCGCGTCCGGGCGCAGCCACGGCAGAGTGCCGTTTTTACGCACTTCAGCCTGACGCTGTACCAGACGGTGTGCATAGGTGATAGGCGCTGGCATCAGCACGTCGGTTTCATTGGTTGCGTAGCCAAACATCAGACCCTGGTCACCCGCGCCCTGTTCCAGCGGATCGGCACGGTCAACGCCCTGGTTGATGTCAGGAGACTGTTTGCCGATAGCGCTCAGAACCGCACAGGAGTTTGCGTCAAAGCCCATGTCGGAATGTACATAGCCAATTTCGCGAACGGTGTTACGGGTGATCTCTTCGATGTCTACCCAGGCGCTGGTGGTGATTTCGCCGCCAACTAAAACCATGCCGGTTTTTACGTAGGTTTCGCAAGCAACGCGTGCTTTCGGATCCTGTTCGAGGATCGCGTCTAAAACGGCATCAGAGATTTGGTCAGCAATTTTGTCAGGATGCCCTTCAGAGACGGACTCGGACGTAAAAAGGTGTTTTGCCATATTTAATATCACCTAAAGAGAATTTGGTTAGCTCAAACTGTTGTGTGGATTTTCTGTGGTAGCGGATCCTACCACGACTCTGCAGGTTAAAAACACTGGCAGTCTGAGTGTTAATCGGTATGGATGGATTAACATCTGGATGGCTATTTTAGGTCAGTTCTTCACCCAATTTCCACTTTTTTTTGAATCGTGTCTCATTCTGTTAAAAACGTGGCTGGAAATTTTTCCTGACAATGCTGGCATTCTGCGTATTTATCTTTTGCAATTTTCTGCCATTGTGGGGTATAAAACGCGGCGCGCGGCTTAAATAAAAAGCACACGACGTTTCTTTCGTGTTGCCACTTCCAGCCGGGTTGAAATCAGAGTTTTGGCTTGTGGGTTCGTCTTAACAGGCGGCCGTGGAGGTGATACGAAATAATGAACCGTTGTCTGCTGCTTAACCTGTCTCACCGTTCTGGTGAAGATTCGTTCCCCGCACTCTGCATCTCTGCTTTGCATACCTGCCGATGTTATACCCATCTCGGCGCTTCTCAGGATTCAAGAGCTGGTTACAGTTACTGAGGACTGAACAAGGGCGCTCTTGTAAAAACAAGAGTTTTCTCGTGGTTTCGCCGAACTGTCACACTTACGTTCGGTTATGTGCTTAATAATGTTATGAAAAAGAAACCGGTTGCGCAGTTGGAGCGTCAGCATTCACTGCTGGAAAATCCATGTGCTTATGGGTTGTTATCGCAGTTCCAGGCTGCGATAGTCGTTAACTGTTTTACACTTAATAAAATAATTTGAGGTTCGCTATGTCTGACGACATGTCTATGGGTTTGCCTTCGTCAGCGGGCGAACACGGTGTACTACGCTCCATGCAGGAGGTTGCAATGAGCTCCCAGGAAGCCAGCAAGATGCTGCGTACTTACAATATTGCCTGGTGGGGCAATAACTACTATGACGTTAACGAGCTGGGCCACATTAGCGTGTGCCCGGACCCGGACGTCCCGGAAGCTCGCGTCGATCTCGCGCAGTTAGTGAAAACTCGTGAAGCACAGGGCCAGCGTCTGCCTGCACTGTTCTGTTTCCCACAGATCCTGCAGCACCGTTTGCGTTCCATTAACGCCGCGTTCAAACGAGCGCGGGAATCCTACGGCTATAACGGCGATTACTTCCTCGTTTATCCGATCAAAGTTAACCAGCACCGCCGCGTGATTGAGTCCCTGATTCATTCGGGCGAACCGCTGGGCCTGGAGGCCGGTTCCAAAGCGGAGTTGATGGCGGTGCTGGCACATGCTGGCATGACCCGTAGCGTCATCGTCTGCAACGGTTATAAGGACCGCGAATATATCCGCCTGGCATTAATTGGCGAGAAGATGGGCCACAAGGTCTATCTGGTCATTGAGAAGATGTCAGAAATTGCCATTGTGCTGGATGAAGCAGAACGTCTGAATGTCGTTCCTCGTCTGGGCGTGCGTGCACGTCTGGCTTCGCAGGGCTCGGGTAAATGGCAGTCCTCTGGCGGGGAAAAATCGAAGTTCGGCCTGGCGGCGACTCAGGTACTGCAACTGGTTGAAACGCTGCGTGAAGCCGGGCGTCTCGACAGCCTGCAACTGCTGCACTTCCACCTCGGTTCGCAGATGGCGAATATTCGCGATATCGCGACAGGCGTTCGTGAATCCGCGCGTTTCTATGTTGAGCTGCACAAGCTGGGCGTCAATATTCAGTGCTTCGACGTCGGCGGCGGTCTGGGCGTGGACTATGAAGGCACCCGTTCGCAGTCCGACTGTTCGGTGAACTACGGCCTCAATGAATACGCCAACAACATCATCTGGGCGATTGGTGATGCGTGTGAAGAAAATGGTCTGCCGCATCCGACGGTAATCACCGAATCGGGTCGTGCGGTGACTGCGCATCACACCGTGCTGGTGTCGAATATCATCGGCGTGGAACGTAACGAATACACGGTGCCGACCGCGCCTGCAGAAGACGCACCGCGCGCCCTGCAAAGCATGTGGGAAACCTGGCAGGAGATGCACGAACCGGGAACTCGCCGTTCTCTGCGTGAATGGTTACACGACAGCCAGATGGATCTGCACGATATTCATATCGGCTACTCTTCCGGCACCTTTAGCCTGCAAGAACGCGCATGGGCTGAGCAGCTTTATTTGAGCATGTGCCATGAAGTGCAAAAGCAGCTGGATCCGCAAAACCGTGCTCATCGTCCGATTATCGACGAGCTGCAGGAACGTATGGCAGACAAAATGTACGTCAACTTCTCGCTGTTCCAGTCGATGCCGGATGCGTGGGGGATCGACCAGTTGTTCCCGGTTCTGCCGCTGGAAGGGCTGGATCAAGTGCCGGAACGCCGCGCTGTGCTGCTGGATATTACCTGTGACTCTGACGGTGCTATTGATCACTATATTGATGGTGATGGTATTGCCACGACAATGCCAATGCCGGAGTACGATCCAGAGAATCCGCCGATGCTCGGTTTCTTCATGGTCGGCGCATATCAGGAGATCCTCGGCAATATGCACAACCTGTTCGGTGATACCGAAGCGGTTGACGTGTTCGTCTTCCCTGACGGCAGCGTAGAAGTAGAACTGTCTGACGAAGGCGATACCGTGGCGGACATGCTGCAATATGTACAGCTCGATCCGAAAACGCTGTTAACCCAGTTCCGCGATCAAGTGAAGAAAACCGATCTTGATGCTGAACTGCAACAACAGTTCCTTGAAGAGTTTGAGGCAGGTTTGTACGGTTATACCTATCTTGAAGATGAATAATTAAGATTATTCCGCTGGCGGGTCGATTTATTTACGTAAATCGGCCCGCTTTCTTTTTATATATTCTTAAAAATAATTTAGCTGCTTTTCTTATTAAATAATCCCCCTACAATCGCTGCATTAATTAAATACAGAGGGAACGGTTATGAAAAAATGGAAAGTACGTAGCGCGTTGATAGCATTAGTCGTGCTGCTGGCCGGTTGTTCCAGTAATGCGCAGTATAATAGCAGTACATCGGGCAATGTCGGCACCGCCTGGGGTGGGGATGTGCACTCATCGGTTCAGGGCGTATCTGCTGAGCGAGCCTGGCGCGATCCGGCAGAGATGATCGTTATTAGTTATTCGACTACTGTTCCTTCGGGCTACGACCGCGTTTATAGCATTCGTATTAACGAACTTGAATATGCTATTCGCGATGGTAATTTTAATTCTCTACCTATTACGCGGGTTTATGATTCATCCAATAATGAACCACGCTATATTGTCCATGCCAGAGTAGGAATGAATTATCAATTATATGTCCGCAATTACAGTCGTAATACCAACTACGAGATCGTTGCTACGGTTGATGGCCTGGATGTGCTGAACGGCAAGCAAGGTTCGCTGAATAACAACGGCTATATTGTGAATGCCGGAGATTCGTTAGCGATTAAAGGATTCCGCAAAGATAAACATACCGAAGCGGCTTTTCAGTTCGCCAACGTTGCTGATTCCTACGCAGCCAATTCGGCGCAAGGCGATGTGCGTAATACCGGTGTAATCGGCTTTGCCGCCTTTGAATTACAAGGCCCGGCGCAAAACGCGCTGCCGCCGTGCTCTGGACAAGCCTTTCCGGCGGACAACAATGGCTATGCGCCGCCACCGTGTCGGAAATAGCAACCTCGCTTGATGCCTCGTCCATTTAAGGCGATAATTAGCGCAAACTTGTGTTTCGCAAATCCAACCCTTCCTCGTCGGGCCTAACGACGCGGAAGGGTTTTTTTATATCGACTTTGTAATAGGAGTCCATCCATGAGCACCTTAGGTCATCAATACGATAACTCACTGGTTTCCAACGCCTTTGGTTTTTTACGCCTGCCGATGAACTTCCAGCCATATGACAGCGATGCTGACTGGGTGATTACTGGCGTGCCGTTCGATATGGCCACTTCTGGTCGTGCGGGTGGTCGCCACGGTCCGGCAGCGATCCGTCAGGTTTCGACGAATCTGGCCTGGGAACACAATCGCTTCCCGTGGAATTTCGACATGCGTGAGCGCCTGAACGTCGTGGACTGCGGCGATCTGGTATATGCCTTCGGAGATGCCCGTGAGATGAGCGAGAAGCTGCAGGCGCACGCCGAGAAGCTGCTGGCTGCCGGTAAGCGTATGCTCTCCTTCGGTGGTGACCACTTTGTTACGCTGCCGCTGCTGCGTGCTCATGCGAAGCATTTCGGCAAAATGGCGCTGGTACACTTTGACGCCCACACCGACACCTATGCGAACGGTTGTGAATTTGACCACGGCACCATGTTCTATACCGCGCCGAAAGAAGGTCTGATCGACCCGAATCATTCCGTGCAGATTGGTATTCGTACCGAGTTTGATAAAGACAACGGCTTTACCGTGCTGGACGCCTGCCAGGTGAACGATCGCAGCGTGGATGACGTTATCGCTCAGGTGAAACAGATTGTAGGTGATATGCCGGTTTACCTGACTTTTGATATCGACTGTCTGGATCCTGCTTTCGCGCCGGGAACTGGTACGCCGGTGATTGGCGGCCTGACCTCCGATCGCGCCATTAAACTGGTACGCGGCCTGAAAGATCTCAACATCGTTGGGATGGACGTAGTGGAGGTGGCTCCGGCATACGATCAGTCGGAAATCACCGCTCTGGCTGCGGCGACGCTGGCGCTGGAGATGCTGTATATCCAGGCGGCGAAAAAGGGCGAGTAAGCGCCGGATAAGATGCGTTATGCGTCAAATCCGGCGTAATAAAATGCTTACTTAACTCCATCCGCGCTCATACGATCGCGAATATGCTGGGCGCGTTCGGCGGATGCTGGATGGTCGTCAAACATTGAGCTTTGACGGCCTTCTTCCAGCTTCGCCAGTTTTTCAAAGCTGGTGGCAAGACCTGCCGGGCTGATGCCGCGTTGGCGCAGAAGATCGTAAGAATAATCATCGGCTTCTGCTTCCTGGCGCTGGGAGAATTGCGAATTAACTAATTTCTCGCCCAGATCACCGAGTTGTGATTGAGATAAACTGCCGACAATCCCGCCCGCAGAGGCCGCAGCTACTCGTACGGCATTTGTACCAAGTGCCACCTGCATCCCTTTTTTCACATGGCCCAACGCTACGTGCCCCATCTCGTGACCGATCACCGCTTCGACTTCGTTATCTGTCATCATATCCATCAGCCCGCTATAGACGCGGATACAGCCGTTAGCCATTGCAAAGGCGTTCACATCCTTCGCCATATACACTTTGTAATTCACCGGCTGACCGTTGATATTGTTGCCTAGCGCATTGGCAATAGTTGTCAGACGTTTAGCGTATTCGCTATTGGCTGGCGCAATCGTCGCCTTGCTGTCCATCTCCTGACATGCCTGATCGCTCAGGGTTTTCACCTGCGCATCACTCAAACTGTAAGCCTGAAAAGCTTCCGCTCCTGATGAGAGCAGTCCGTTGGAGTCCATATTCTGGCAACCGGTCAGTACCGTTGCCACGCTCATTGCTACCAATAAGGCGCGAATTTTCATGTTTTCTCTTCCGCACAAGGTCAGGATTATTCTAAAAATGCGCCGTTTGCAGGTGAATCGACGCTCAGTCTCAGTATAAGGAAAAGCGCAGCGGACGGGCGAGCAGATTGCGCAACATGCGAGCATGATCCAGAGATTTCTGAAGCGGCAAAAGGATGTTCCATGTACATGACGCGCGGCTTGCGGTAAATTGTTGGCAAATTTTCCGGCGTAGCCCAAAACGCGCTGTCGTCAAGTCGTTAAGGGCGTGCCCTTCATCATCCGATCTGGAGTCAAAATGTCCTCACGTAAAGAGCTTGCCAATGCTATTCGTGCGCTGAGCATGGACGCAGTACAGAAAGCCAAATCCGGTCACCCGGGTGCCCCTATGGGTATGGCTGACATTGCCGAAGTCCTGTGGCGTGATTTCCTGAAACACAACCCGCAGAATCCGTCCTGGGCTGACCGTGACCGCTTCGTGCTGTCCAACGGCCACGGCTCCATGCTGATCTACAGCCTGCTGCACCTCACCGGTTACGATCTGCCGATGGAAGAACTGAAAAACTTCCGTCAACTGCATTCCAAAACGCCGGGCCACCCGGAAGTGGGCTACACCGCAGGTGTGGAAACCACTACTGGTCCGCTGGGGCAGGGTATTGCCAACGCAGTCGGTATGGCGATTGCAGAAAAAACGCTGGCGGCGCAGTTTAACCGTCCGGGCCACGACATTGTCGACCACTACACCTACGCCTTCATGGGCGACGGCTGCATGATGGAAGGCATCTCCCACGAAGTTTGTTCTCTGGCGGGTACGCTGAAGCTGGGTAAACTGATTGCGTTCTACGATGACAACGGTATCTCTATCGATGGTCACGTTGAAGGCTGGTTCACCGACGACACCGCAATGCGTTTCGAAGCTTACGGCTGGCACGTTATTCGCGGCATCGACGGTCATGACGCGGCATCCATCAAACGCGCAGTAGAAGAAGCGCGCGCAGTGACTGACAAACCGTCCCTGCTGATGTGCAAAACCATCATCGGTTTCGGTTCACCGAACAAAGCCGGTACGCACGACTCCCACGGTGCGCCGCTGGGCGACGCTGAAATTGCCCTGACCCGCGAACAGCTGGGCTGGAAATATGCACCGTTCGAAATCCCGTCTGAAATCTATGCTCAGTGGGATGCGAAAGAAGCAGGCCAGGCGAAAGAATCCGCATGGAACGAGAAATTCGCTGCTTACGCGAAAGCTTATCCGCAGGAAGCCGCTGAATTTACCCGCCGTATGAAAGGCGAAATGCCGTCTGACTTCGATGCCAAAGCGAAAGAATTCATCGCTAAACTGCAGGCTAATCCGGCGAAAATCGCCAGCCGTAAAGCGTCTCAGAATGCGATTGAAGCGTTCGGCCCGCTGTTGCCGGAATTCCTCGGCGGCTCTGCTGACCTGGCACCGTCTAACCTGACCCTGTGGTCTGGTTCTAAAGCAATCAACGAAGATGCTGCGGGTAACTACATCCACTACGGTGTTCGCGAGTTCGGTATGACCGCGATTGCTAACGGTATCTCCTTGCACGGTGGTTTCCTGCCGTACACCTCCACCTTCCTGATGTTCGTGGAATACGCACGTAACGCCGTACGTATGGCTGCGCTGATGAAACAGCGTCAGGTTATGGTTTACACCCATGACTCCATCGGTCTGGGCGAAGATGGCCCGACTCACCAGCCGGTTGAGCAGGTCGCTTCACTGCGCGTGACCCCGAACATGTCTACATGGCGTCCGTGTGACCAGGTTGAATCTGCAGTGGCATGGAAATACGGCGTTGAGCGTCAGGACGGCCCGACTGCGCTTATCCTCTCCCGTCAGAACCTGGCGCAGCAGGAACGTACTGAAGAGCAGCTGGCAAACATCGCGCGCGGTGGTTATGTGCTGAAAGACTGTGCCGGTCAGCCGGAACTGATCTTCATCGCGACCGGTTCTGAAGTTGAACTGGCGGTTGCTGCCTACGAAAAACTGACTGCTGAAGGCGTGAAAGCGCGCGTGGTTTCCATGCCGTCTACCGACGCGTTCGACAAGCAGGATGCGGCTTACCGTGAGTCTGTACTGCCGAAAGCGGTTACTGCACGCGTTGCGGTGGAAGCGGGTATTGCTGACTACTGGTACAAGTATGTTGGCCTGAACGGTGCTATCGTCGGCATGACCACCTTCGGTGAATCTGCTCCGGCAGAGCTGCTGTTTGAAGAGTTCGGCTTCACCGTTGACAACGTTGTTGCGAAAGCAAAAGAACTGCTGTAATCGGTAAGATACTTTGTGAGAAGGGCCGCGAAAGCGGCCCTTTTTTTACTTAGTAGAGATAAACGGAACTGTGCTGCCGGGGATCATGGTATCGGGCAGTTTACCGTCCCAACGTTCGGCAGTGGTGAGGGCTACAAGTCCGGGATTATCCCGCAGAGCTTCACCGCGCAGGCGGATCGCTTCTGCTTCAGCCGCACTTTTTAAACGAATAGTTTCAGCCTCTGCCGCGCCTCTTACGCGAATAGTTTCCGCTTCTGCTTTAGCTGCCGCCAGTTTACTGTCTGCTTCTGCCTGGGCCTGAGTTACCGCTATTTGCGCCTGGATTTTCTCTGTTTCCAGATTTTGCTTACGCGTGGCAATGGCGACTTCTGCTTTCATTCGGTCTTCAATCGACTTTTCATAAGCGTCAGAAAAATCAATATTTTCAATCTGGACCCCGTCAATTACCACTGGCCCAACAACGGCTTTGCGCATGGCATTTTGCAGATCCTGAACCAGTTTTGTACGATCCTGTACAGCGCTGATGGCGGTATATTGGCCGAAAACGTTCTCCAGTTGAGTTGGCAACTGACGGACAATCAGACGATCTTTTAATGCTTCAATGGTGTTGTAGGTGGTATAAACCGCGCCTGCTTCTGAAGGTTTAATGTGGAAGCTAACTGATACTGTCATTTGTGCCGGTTGCTGGTCGCGGCTGTAGGCCTGTAATCCCTGATAGACCACAGCCTGATTACGCGTGGAAATTTTCTCCACGCTTTCCATAAACGGGATCTTAAAACCCAGACCCGGCTCGGCAACTTTTACGATTTTTCCGTAGCGCAGCAAAATGCCGCGTTCACCTTCATTAACGGTGTAATACGAGAGAAATGGCAGCACAACCACGGCAAGCACGCCAATGGCGATAGCAAGAGATTTTTGTGGGCGAAATGAGGTTAATGAAACAGGTGCTTTCATGACAATCTTCCTTGAGTAAAGTGTGGGAATATGTCACATGAGATGAGGAGAAAACAGCCGACAGGTGAGAATTCAGAATCTATAAAGGGGTATAGCGAAAAAACATTGCATTAGAAAAGTATGTTTTCGAACATTCAATAAATAAATAGAGATATGCATCACAAATACAATAACAAACAAAATGTTGATTTTGTGATAAACGTAACAAATACAAAGTTGACTTTAAAAATATCAATTTCATGTTGTTGTTATTTAAGGTCTTATTATTTTTGTTCATGGGGTTTTTCTTCTCGCGTACCCAATTGCTTTCATTAAACCGCACGAGTATTTTATTTTTACCGCCGGACTGTACCCTAAAAATAAAATAAGGATAATTTATGCGGCTTAGTGATTATTTTCCAAAATCATCAATCTCAATTATACATTCAGCAAAAGATTGGCAGGAAGCTATCGATTTCTCGATGGTATCATTGCTGGATAAAAACTATATCAGCGAGAATTACATTCAGGCAATTAAAGATTCCACCATTAACAATGGCCCTTATTATATTCTCGCACCAGGCGTGGCAATGCCTCATGCGCGACCGGAATGTGGGGCGCTTAAAACCGGGATGTCTTTGACATTACTTGAACAAGGTGTTTATTTTCAGGGGAATGACGAACCAATTAAATTACTCATCGGACTCTCTGCTGCCGATGCCGATTCGCACATTGGCGCTATTCAGGCGTTAAGTGAATTACTGTGCGAAGAAGAAATACTCGAACAACTCTTAACAGCATCATCAGAAAAACAATTAGCGGACATTATCAGCCGCGGATAATTACTCTCTCCTCTACAGGATAATATTATGGAAAACAAGTCTGCTCGTGCAAAGGTCCAGGCTTTTGGGGGCTTTTTGACTGCAATGGTCATCCCCAATATTGGTGCTTTTATTGCCTGGGGTTTTATTACAGCGTTATTTATTCCCACCGGTTGGCTGCCTAACGAACATTTCGCCAAAATTGTCGGCCCGATGATTACCTATTTATTGCCCGTGATGATTGGTTCTACCGGTGGTCATCTGGTCGGCGGTAAACGCGGCGCGGTCATGGGCGGAATTGGTACTATTGGTGTGATCGTCGGCGCAGAGATCCCGATGTTCCTTGGCTCAATGATTATGGGGCCGCTCGGTGGGCTGGTCATAAAATATGTCGATAAGGCACTGGAAAAACGCATACCTGCTGGTTTTGAGATGGTTATCAATAACTTCTCATTAGGTATCGCGGGGATGCTCTTTTGTCTGCTGGGTTTTGAAGTGATCGGCCCGGCGGTGTTAATTGCCAATACTTTCGTCAAAGAGTGTATTGAGGCGCTGGTACATGCGGGTTATCTGCCTCTGCTGTCAGTCATCAATGAACCGGCGAAAGTGCTTTTCCTTAATAATGCGATCGATCAGGGCGTCTATTATCCGCTGGGAATGCAACAGGCTTCGGTTAACGGTAAATCCATCTTCTTTATGGTGGCCTCTAACCCAGGTCCGGGCCTGGGGCTGCTGCTGGCGTTTACCTTGTTTGGTAAAGGGATGAGTAAACGTTCTGCGCCCGGGGCGATGATTATTCACTTCCTCGGTGGGATCCACGAACTGTATTTCCCATATGTGCTGATGAAGCCGCTGACCATTATTGCCATGATTGCGGGCGGTATGTCTGGCACCTGGATGTTTAACTTACTGGACGGTGGTCTGGTGGCTGGCCCAAGTCCGGGGTCTATCTTTGCTTACCTGGCGCTGACGCCGAAAGGCTCATTCCTGGCGACAATTGCTGGTGTTACGGTAGGTACCCTGGTGTCCTTTGCTATCACTTCGCTGATACTGAAGATGGAAAAAACGGTGGAAACGGAGAGCGAAGATGAGTTTGCTCAGTCAGCCAATGCGGTTAAGGCGATGAAACAAGAGGGTGCATTCTCGCTAAGCAGAGTTAAGCGTATCGCCTTTGTTTGCGATGCGGGGATGGGCTCCAGCGCGATGGGCGCAACCACCTTCCGTAAACGCCTGGAAAAAGCGGGGCTGGCAATTGAAGTAAAACATTACGCGATAGAAAACGTGCCTGCGGATGCGGATATCGTCGTTACTCACGCTAGTCTGGAAGGGCGCGTGAAACGTGTGACGGATAAACCGCTGATACTGATTAATAACTATATTGGCGATCCCAAACTCGACACTTTATTTAATCAATTAACCGCCGAACATAAACACTGATTACAGAGGTAAAAATGAAAACCAAAGTTGCTGCTATTTATGGCAAGCGGGATGTCCGTCTGCGCGAATTTGAACTGCCAGAAATTACCGATAATGAACTGTTAGTGAGTGTAATTTCTGACAGCGTCTGTTTATCGACCTGGAAAGCGGCGTTACTCGGTAGTGAACATAAACGCGTACCCGACGATTTAGAAAATCATCCGGTCATTACCGGGCATGAATGTGCCGGGGTTATTGTCGAAGTGGGTAAAAATCTCACTGGCAAATATAAAAAAGGCCAGCGTTTTGTATTGCAACCGGCGATGGGGTTACCAAGCGGATATTCAGCGGGCTACAGCTACGAATATTTTGGCGGTAACGCCACCTATATGATTATTCCCGAAATCGCCATTAATTTGGGCTGCGTATTACCCTATCACGGCTCTTATTTTGCTGCGGCGTCGCTGGCAGAGCCTATGTGCTGCATTATTGGCGCTTATCATGCCAATTATCACACTACGCAATATGTTTATGAGCATCGCATGGGCGTCAAACATGGCGGCAATATTGCGCTGCTGGCGTGTGCAGGTCCGATGGGCATTGGCGCTATCGATTACGCCATTAACGGAGGTATACAACCGTCGCGGGTGGTGGTGGTCGATATCGACGACAAACGCCTGGCGCAGGTACAGAAGCTGCTGCCGGTGGAGCTGGCGGCCAGTAAAGGCATTGAGCTGGTGTATGTGAATACCAAAGGGATGAGCGATCCGGTACAGAAGCTGCGGGCGCTGACAGGAGATGTCGGGTTCGATGACATTTTTGTTTATGCGGCGGTGCCTGCTGTCGTTGAGATGGCTGACGAATTACTGGCGGAAGATGGCTGCCTGAACTTCTTTGCCGGGCCGACGGATAAAAACTTCAAAGTGCCGTTTAATTTCTACAACGTCCATTACAACAGCACGCATGTCGTCGGTACGTCCGGCGGTTCCACGGACGACATGAAAGAGGCGATTGCCCTTAGCGCCACGGGGCAGTTACAGCCGTCGTTTATGGTGACCCATATTGGTGGCCTGGATGCGGTGCCAGAAACCGTGCTCAATCTGCCGGATATCCCAGGCGGTAAAAAACTCATTTATAACGGCGTGACCATGCCGCTCACTGCCATTGCCGATTTTGCCGAAAAAGGCAAAACCGATCCGCTGTTTAAAGAGTTGGCGCGGCTGGTTGAGGAAACGCACGGCATCTGGAATGAGCAGGCCGAGAAATATCTGCTGGCGCAATTTGGCGTTGATATCGGGGAGGCCGCGCAATGATGTCCCTGGCGTGGCCATTATTTCGCGTTACGGAACAGGCAGCGTTGGCTGCCTGGCCGCAAACCGGATGTGGCGACAAAAATAAAATTGATGGCCTGGCGGTCACCGCGATGCGCCAGGCATTAAACGACGTCGCTTTTCGTGGGCGAGTGGTTATCGGCGAGGGAGAGATTGACCATGCGCCGATGCTGTGGATTGGCGAAGAGGTGGGCAAAGGCGATGGGCCAGAAGTCGATATCGCGGTTGATCCGATTGAAGGCACCAGGATGGTGGCGATGGGGCAGAGCAATGCGCTGGCAGTCATGGCCTTCGCCCCACGAGGCAGCCTGCTACACGCTCCCGATATGTATATGAAAAAACTGGTTGTTAATCGGCTGGCGGCGGGCGCGATTGATCTGTCTTTGCCACTGGTGGACAACCTGCGCAACGTGGCGAAAGCGTTAGGCAAACCGCTGGACAAGCTGCGCATGGTTACGCTGGATAAACCGCGCCTGAGTGCCGCGATTGAAGAAGCAACACAGCTGGGCGTGAAGGTTTTCGCTCTGCCGGATGGCGATGTCGCCGCCAGCGTGCTGACCTGCTGGCAGGATAATCCTTACGATGTGATGTACACCATCGGCGGTGCGCCAGAAGGCGTGATTTCTGCCTGTGCCGTTAAAGCATTAGGCGGGGATATGCAGGCCCAGCTGATTGACTTTTGTCAGGCTAAAGGGGATTACACGGAAAATCGGCAGATTGCAGAGCAGGAGCGCAAGCGTTGCAAGGCAATGGGCGTTGACGTTAACCGTGTGTACTCGCTCGATGAACTGGTGAGGGGGAACGATATCCTCTTTAGCGCTACGGGCGTGACGGGGGGCGAGTTGGTGAACGGTATCCAACAGACGGCGAATGGGGTGCGGACGCAGACATTACTGATCGGCGGCGCGGACCAAACGTGTAATATAATAGACTCCCTGCATTGATGGTGATCTATCGGAAGACCAATGGCGACGCTGACAGAAGATGATGTGCTTGAGCAACTGGACGCACAGGACAATTTATTTTCATTTATGAAAACTGCGCATTCTATTTTGCTCCAGGGGATACGCCAGTTTCTGCCGTCGCTGTTTGTCGATAACGATGAAGAGATCGTCGAATATGCAGTGAAGCCGTTACTCGCCCAAAGCGGCCCGCTTGACGATATTGATGTTGCGCTGCGTTTGATTTATGCGCTGGGGAAAATGGATAAATGGCTGTACGCCGATATCACGCATTTTTCCCAGTTCTGGCATTACCTGAACGAACAGGATGAAACGCCCGGATTTGCCGATGACATGACCTGGGATTTTATCAGCAACGTCAATAGCATAACCCGCAATGCGACGCTCTATGACGCATTGAAAGCGATGAAGTTCGCCGATTTCGCCGTCTGGTCAGAGGCGCGTTTTAGCGGGATGGTCAAAACGGCGCTGACGCTGGCAGTAACGACCACCTTAAAGGAATTAACGCCGTGAAAATTGAATTAACGGTGAATGGGCTGAAGATACAGGCACAGTACCAGAACGAAGAGATTGAAAATGTACATAAACCGTTGCTGCACATGTTGGCGGCCTTACAGACGGTAAATCCGCAGCGGCGTACGGTGGTTTTTCTTTGCGCTCCGCCGGGGACGGGTAAATCTACCCTAACCACCTTCTGGGAATATATCGCGCAACAAGACCCGGAACTGCCCGCTATTCAGACGCTACCGATGGATGGTTTTCACCATTACAATAGCTGGCTGGATGCGCATCAATTGCGCCCCTTCAAAGGCGCACCAGAGACATTTGACGTTGCGAAACTGGCGGAAAATCTGCGCCAGGTCGTGGAAGGGGATTGTACGTGGCCGCAGTACGATCGACAAAAGCATGATCCTGTTGAAGATGCGTTGCACGTTACCGCACCACTCGTCATCGTCGAAGGAAACTGGTTGTTGCTGGACGACGAGAAGTGGTGCCAGCTTGCGCAATTTTGTGATTTCTCGATCTTTATCAACGCGCCAGCTACTGCGTTGCGGGAGCGTCTGGTGGGGCGCAAGCTGGCGGGAGGGTTATCGCTGGCAGACGCAGAAGCCTTTTATGACCGTACCGATGGGCCGAATGTTCGCCGGGTGCTGGAAGAGAGTCTGCCTGCAAATTTGACCTTAGTGATGACCGCTACGGGTGAATATCGTCTGGTGGATTAACGTTCCTGATTACACCATCTTCCAGTCGCACCACACGAGAGAAATGACGCCGGGTAAATGCGGCGTCATGACTGATTGCTACGACGCTCGTGCCTCGCTGGCGGCACTTTTCCAGCCAACTTTCAAACACGCTCATCCAATTTTCGTCAAAATCCCGACTCGGCTCGTCCAGCAGCAATAGCGGCGGAGAGAGTGCTTCCAGGCAGGCGACGGCGACCATCCGTCGCTGCGCACTATGCAGATCCAGCGGATGCGCGCTGGCAGTGTCTGCTAACTGACAGCATTGCAGGGCAGCATTGGTACGTTGAGTGATTTCATCCGCCGGGCATTTTTGCAGTTTCAAACCAAATGCGATCTCGTCGGCGACGGTGCTGTGAAAAAGCTGGTTTTCCGCTTCCTGAAACAGTACGCCAATCTTTGCTGCACGTTGGCGGTTTTTCAGGTTTTTCATCGCCTGTTGTTGCAGCATAACCGTACCGGCTGTGGGCGTAAGAAGACCTGCCATTACTCGTAACAGCGTCGATTTTCCCGCGCCATTGTCGCCGGTCAGCGCCAGCCATTCACCTTGTTTGAGTTGCAGAGAAATGTCGCAAAGACAATCCGTTGCCGCGCCAGGCCAGCGATAAGATATCTGATTTAACGTTAACATAGTGGCTGGAGCGCTCCGTTTTGCAATTGCCACGCTTGCTGGCAGTAGTTCAGGAAAGGTGTACGATGACGTTCAAAAAGAATAATCAGCGAACCACGTTCAAGCGCCCAGTGTTGTAAGCGCTGCAACAGCATTTCGCGGGCCTGCGGCGTCAGGCGGCTAAAGGCTTCATCAAGAATTAATAGTTTTGGCTGCATCGCGATGGCGCAGGCGATGACCACACGCTGTGTCTCTCCACCGGAGAGTGTTGCCGGGTGACGATGGCGCAGCGGCTGGCACTCGGTCAGGGCCAGGGCGGCGTCAATCCGCGCCATAATCTCTTTTTCAGCAAGACACAGATTTTCTGGCCCAAAGGCAACTTCTTCTTCCACGCTAAAGGTACAGCCGGAGAGCTGCAAATAGGGCGATTGCTGGACGAGCTGGATGGTGGCGGATTGTTCATTAAGCGGGAGACGCCCAATGGGCGTACCGAGAAGCGTCCCCGTGCCGGTTATCTCTCCTGGTAGAAAGTCCGGATACCAGCCCGCCATCAGCTGTGCCAGCGTACTTTTGCCACTGCCGTTGTCACCAAAGATGGCGACCATCCCCGGTTTGACATAGTGAAAGTCATAACAGAACGGAGGATGCGTTGAGTGTGTCGGGCAATAGCGAAACTGTTCTAACGTAACCATATCCACGCTCCGAATTCAGCCAGCATTAGCGATATCATGGCGTAACGTGCTACGCGTTGTAGGGGGCTATCGGCTGGTGCCCATAACGTAGTGCGCCTATTGTTGATTCGAAATGCCCGCATATCCAGCGCCGCACCACGGACAGCAAGATCGTTTAGCGCATTGTGTGTTAGCGGAATAATTAACGCGGGCATCGCACGTAAACGCTGATACCAGCCCTCATCCAGCGGCACGCCGCGGGCGCGCTGCGCTTCATGAATAATCGCCAATTGCCGTTTTAACTGCTCAACGACCAATAACGGCCCGGCAAACAGATAAGCGACGCCCGGCGGCAGGCGAGAAGCAAACAAAGCGCGGATAAAACGTTGCACTGGGACGTACTGCATCCACAACTGCGAGGTTGAAACAATCGCCAGAATCCGCAACCAGAGCGTAATAGCATGCGTCCACCGTTCTGGCGAGCGTGGCGTGCCGCTTAGCCATTCTGTCAGCCAGCCACCGTGTACCAGCCACAGTCCAGCCCCCAGCGAGAACATCAGCCAGACAACATATTTTGCCCGCCGCCGCGTGGCCTTCAGCGCAATAAGGCAGAAAAAGGTCGCCGCGCTATAGACTGGCAGTATTGTCTGTGTGGGCAGGATAAGCGTGGTGCAGGCCGCCAGCGCCCACAGCGTTAATGAGGTAAACGGATGCATTTAGCGCACGGCAGCCATTGCCGGAAAATGGCGCGTGGTGCGAATCGGCAGCTGACGCAGTAAAAGCCAGACAATCACCGCTGTAAGAATTTTATCGACCAGGTTTGCGCCTATCACCGTAATCGCCACCGACTCCACCAGGTTTTGCCCCATAGAGTGCATCCAGGCAACGAACAAATCGGCTCCGCTACCGGTGACACCGCCGAACAGCGCAGTACGCAGCGGTACAGCGACGACCGTTACCGCAAGCGTAATAATCACGCCGCTGACAACGACTTTTGGCAGGGTGCGAAACCAACCCGCTCGCGCCAGCCAACCGGCGACCAGGCCGATGACCATCGCCACGGGCGCAAATGCGGCGGCGATCGGGTCGGTCAGCAATCCCCAGAGTAAATTGGTCAGTAAGCCGGTCAGCATCCCGATCACCGGACCAAGCAGTACTGCGCTAATAAGTGTGCCGACGGAGTCGAGAAATATAGGTAATTTGACCATGCTGGCCAGTTGCCCGCCGATCATATTGATGGCGATAGATATAACGATCAACACCAGCGCCTGACTGGAAAAGTGGCGACGCGCCATAAGAAAACCTCTCTGAAAATAGTTAGTTAACGGGGGAAATATGCAACTCGTCGTAACCAGAAAGCGCGCAAGGCTGGCGGCTAAACGCCAGTTCCTCAAGGCAGCCGATCACCAGTTCAAGCGTGGTCCGCACGGTACAGCCGGGCATCATATGACCGCCAAGCATCGTGCCGTGTGGATCGGAAACGCAGAGATGAAGATGTTCACCACTCTGTTCCAGCGTGCCGTTCAATGCGATGATTTCGAACTTACCGCTTAGTAGGGCAGTGTTTTCTTGCCCGGCATAGCGTAAGGCGACGTCAGTCAGACTGCCGGTACAACCTGCAATCCACGCGGCGTGAAGTTGTTGTTGCTGCGCGAAGGCGCGTAATTGGGAGAGAACTTCCTGCCCGGGGAGCAGGCGCAGCGCGTAAAAACGTGCGGAGGAAGAATATGGGTAGGGCAATGTCATCATTGGAGTACTCCGAAACTCGGACGTATTGCGGATAATATCGACGCTGCATCAGTCATATTCTGATATAAGTCAGGGTTTGTGACGGCACAACGAAAAGATTTTGCTACGCTTATTCGTGATTCTGCAAAGTGGAATAAATTCCACAGGGGCGGGGCTGAAAACGTGACGTAAGTCAGATAATTGTCTTCTTTGACTGGACAATCATTCCTTTTATTCCACGTTTCGCTTATCCTAGCTGAAGCGTTTCAGTCGATTAAATGTTCGACAATTAACCAATCAGTCGCAGTTTGCGACAGGTAAGGTTTCCCCGGACGATTTGCTGGATTACTCTGTCTGGCAAATTTGCTCAGGGAAAACCTTGCAGGAGATCTATGACCGTACGCGTAGCGATAAATGGCTTCGGTCGCATCGGGCGTAATGTGGTTCGTGCTTTGTATGAATCCGGACGCCGGGCGGAAATTACCGTGGTGGCAATCAACGAACTGGCGGATGCTGCGGGCATGGCGCATTTGTTGAAATATGACACCAGCCATGGCCGTTTTGCATGGGAAGTACGACAGGAACGCGATCAACTTTTTGTTGGTGATGACGCCATCCGCGTATTGCATGAACGTTCACTGCAATCGCTCCCCTGGCGTGAACTTGGCGTTGATGTAGTCCTCGACTGCACCGGCGTATATGGCTCCCGTGAGCATGGCGAAGCGCATATTGCCGCCGGGGCCAAAAAAGTGCTCTTTTCACATCCTGGCAGTAACGATCTCGACGCGACCGTTGTTTACGGCGTCAATCAGGATCAACTTCGTGCGGAACACCGCATCGTTTCTAACGCTTCCTGTACCACGAATTGCATAATTCCCGTCATCAAATTGTTAGATGATGCGTACGGTATTGAGTCCGGCACTGTGACCACAATTCACTCCGCCATGCACGATCAACAGGTTATTGATGCATACCATCCTGACCTGCGTCGCACTCGGGCAGCCAGCCAGTCGATCATTCCGGTCGATACTAAACTGGCCGCCGGTATCACACGATTTTTTCCGCAATTTAACGATCGCTTTGAAGCGATTGCGGTACGTGTGCCAACCATAAATGTGACGGCAATCGATTTAAGCGTGACGGTGAAGAAACCTGTAAAAGCCAATGAAGTCAACCTGTTGCTGCAAAAAGCAGCACAAGGTGCATTTCATGGTATAGTTGACTATACGGAATTGCCGTTGGTCTCTGTAGATTTTAACCACGATCCGCACAGTGCCATTGTCGATGGCACCCAAACCCGGGTCAGTGGCGCACACCTGATCAAAACGTTGGTCTGGTGCGATAACGAATGGGGCTTTGCTAACCGAATGCTCGACACGACGTTAGCTATGGCTACTGTTGCTTTCAGGTAAGACGCAAGCAGCGTCTGCAAAACTTTTAGAATCAACGAGAGGATTCACCATGTCTGTAATTAAGATGACCGATCTGGATCTTGCTGGGAAACGTGTATTTATCCGTGCGGATCTGAACGTACCAGTAAAAGACGGGAAAGTAACCAGCGATGCGCGTATCCGTGCTTCTCTGCCGACCATCGAACTGGCCCTGAAACAAGGCGCAAAAGTGATGGTAACTTCCCACCTGGGTCGTCCTACCGAAGGCGAGTACAACGAAGAATTCTCTCTGCTGCCGGTTGTTAACTACCTGAAAGACAAACTGTCTAACCCGGTTCGTCTGGTTAAAGATTACCTCGACGGCGTTGACGTTGCTGAAGGTGAACTGGTTGTTCTGGAAAACGTTCGCTTCAACAAAGGCGAGAAGAAAGACGACGAAACCCTGTCCAAAAAATACGCTGCACTGTGTGACGTGTTCGTAATGGACGCATTCGGTACTGCTCACCGCGCGCAGGCTTCTACTCACGGTATCGGTAAATTCGCTGACGTTGCGTGCGCAGGCCCGCTGCTGGCAGCTGAACTGGACGCGCTGGGTAAAGCACTGAAAGAACCTGCTCGCCCGATGGTGGCTATCGTTGGTGGTTCTAAAGTATCTACCAAACTGACCGTTCTGGACTCCCTGTCTAAAATCGCTGACCAGCTGATTGTTGGTGGTGGTATCGCTAACACCTTTATTGCGGCACAAGGCCACGATGTGGGTAAATCCCTGTACGAAGCTGATCTGGTTGACGAAGCAAAACGTCTGCTGACCACCTGCAACATCCCGGTTCCGTCTGATGTTCGTGTAGCAACTGAGTTCTCTGAAACTGCACCGGCTACCCTGAAATCTGTTAACGATGTGAAAGCTGACGAGCAGATCCTGGATATCGGTGATGCTTCCGCTCAGGAACTGGCTGAAATCCTGAAGAATGCGAAAACCATTTTGTGGAACGGTCCGGTTGGCGTGTTCGAATTCCCGAACTTCCGCAAAGGTACTGAAATCGTGGCTAACGCTATCGCAGACAGCGAAGCGTTCTCCATCGCTGGCGGCGGCGACACTCTGGCAGCAATCGACCTGTTCGGCATTGCTGACAAAATCTCCTACATCTCCACTGGCGGCGGCGCATTCCTCGAATTCGTGGAAGGTAAAGTACTGCCTGCAGTAGCGATGCTCGAAGAGCGCGCTAAGAAGTAAAAAATCACAGGGCAGGGAAACCTGCCCTTGTTGCAGCGCGCTTTTAAAGCACGCACTTTTTCATACTCTAAATAATTCGAGTTGCAGGAAGGCGACAAGAGAGTGAATCCCATGAGCTTACATAAGTAAGTGACTGGGGTGAGCGAACGCAGACGCAGCACATGCAACTTGAAGTATGACGAGTATAAGGCCCGACGATACAGGACAAGAGACATGTCTAAGATTTTTGATTTCGTAAAACCTGGCGTAATCACTGGTGATGACGTACAGAAAGTTTTCCAGGTAGCAAAAGAAAACAACTTCGCACTGCCAGCAGTAAACTGCGTCGGTACTGACTCCATCAACGCCGTGCTGGAAACCGCTGCTAAAGTTAAAGCGCCGGTTATCGTTCAGTTCTCCAACGGTGGTGCTTCCTTTATCGCTGGTAAAGGCGTGAAATCTGACGTTCCGCAGGGTGCTGCTATCCTGGGCGCGATCTCTGGTGCGCATCACGTTCACCAGATGGCTGAACATTATGGTGTTCCGGTTATCCTGCACACCGACCACTGCGCGAAGAAACTGCTGCCGTGGATCGACGGTCTGCTGGACGCGGGTGAAAAACACTTCGCAGCTACCGGCAAGCCGCTGTTCTCTTCTCACATGATCGACCTGTCTGAAGAATCTCTGCAAGAGAACATCGAAATCTGCTCTAAATACCTGGAGCGCATGTCCAAAATCGGCATGACTCTGGAAATCGAACTGGGTTGCACCGGTGGTGAAGAAGACGGCGTGGACAACAGCCACATGGACGCTTCTGCACTGTACACCCAGCCGGAAGACGTTGATTATGCGTATACCGAGCTGAGCAAAATCAGCCCGCGTTTCACCATCGCAGCGTCCTTCGGTAACGTACACGGTGTTTACAAGCCGGGTAACGTGGTTCTGACTCCGACCATCCTGCGCGACTCTCAGGAATATGTTTCTAAGAAACACAACCTGCCGCACAACAGCCTGAACTTCGTATTCCACGGTGGTTCCGGTTCTACTGCTCAGGAAATCAAAGACTCCGTAAGCTACGGCGTAGTGAAAATGAACATCGATACCGATACCCAATGGGCAACCTGGGAAGGCGTTCTGAACTACTACAAAGCGAACGAAGCTTACCTGCAGGGTCAGCTGGGTAACCCGAAAGGCGAAGATCAGCCGAACAAGAAATACTACGATCCGCGCGTATGGCTGCGTGCCGGTCAGACTTCGATGATCGCTCGTCTGGAAAAAGCATTCCAGGAACTGAACGCGATCGACGTTCTGTAAGTCATTCCTTTCTGCTTATCTCAAGGCCCGCTCTGCGGGTCTTTGTTTCGCCAAAAGCAAGGTGATACAGATGAGAAATCTGTGATCTATTTGGCAAAATTATGCTTTATTGTTTACCCTTGTCAGACTGCCCGTCATAAGGCGGCGGAGTGTATTTCTCCATTTTGAGTCAGTTGAAAAGGAATATTGAATGGAAGATTTGAATGTTGTCGATAGCATAAACGGCGCGGGAAGCTGGCTGGTGGCTAACCAGGCGCTGCTGCTAAGTTATGCAGTAAACATCGTGGCGGCACTCGCGATCATCATCGTTGGTTTGATTATCGCGCGGATGATTTCCAACGCGGTGAATCGCCTGATGATCTCCCGTAAAATCGATGCCACTGTTGCTGATTTTCTCTCTGCATTAGTCCGTTACGGTATTATCGCCTTTACGCTAATCGCTGCACTGGGCCGCGTGGGCGTACAAACAGCGTCAGTCATTGCTGTACTCGGTGCCGCAGGCTTAGCTGTTGGTCTGGCTTTGCAGGGGGCACTTTCTAACCTGGCCGCTGGCGTGTTACTTGTCATGTTCCGCCCGTTCCGTGCCGGAGAATATGTTGACCTCGGCGGCGTAGCCGGTACTGTGCTGAGTGTGCAGATTTTCTCCACCACCATGCGTACTGCAGACGGTAAAATTATCGTTATTCCGAACGGTAAAATTATTGCCGGAAATATTATTAACTTCTCTCGCGAGCCAGTTCGCCGTAACGAATTTATTATTGGCGTGGCGTATGATTCCGATATCGATCAGGTTAAGCAGATCCTGACCAATATTATCCAGTCTGAAGATCGCATTTTGAAAGATCGCGAAATGACTGTGCGCCTGAACGAACTTGGTGCATCGTCGATTAATTTCGTGGTCCGCGTCTGGAGCAACAGCGGCGATCTGCAAAACGTGTACTGGGATGTGCTGGAGCGTATTAAACGTGAATTTGATGCCGCCGGTATCAGCTTCCCGTACCCGCAAATGGATGTGAACTTTAAGCGGGTGAAAGAAGACAAAGCTGTGTAATCAACGCTGAGGCCAGATAATACTCTCTGGCCTCTCTCTTATTAGTTTTTCTGATTGCCAATTAATATTATCAATTTCCGCTAATAACAATCCCGCGATATAGTCTCTGCATCAGATACTTAATTCGGAATATCCAACGTGTTTTCTTATTACTTTCAAGGTCTTGCGCTTGGCGCAGCTATGATCCTACCGCTCGGTCCACAAAATGCTTTTGTGATGAATCAGGGCATTCGTCGTCAGTACCACATTATGATTGCCTTACTTTGCGCTATCAGCGATTTGGTCCTGATTTGCGCCGGGATTTTTGGTGGCAGCGCGTTATTGATGCAGTCGCCGTGGTTGCTGGCGCTGGTCACCTGGGGCGGCGTAGCCTTCTTGCTGTGGTATGGTTTTGGCGCTTTTAAAACAGCGATGAGCAGCAATATTGAGTTAGCCAGTGCCGAAGTCCTGAAGCAAGGCAGATGGAAAATTATCGCCACCATGCTGGCAGTGACCTGGCTGAATCCGCATGTTTACCTGGATACTTTTGTTGTACTGGGCAGCCTTGGCGGGCAACTTGATGTGGAACCAAAACGTTGGTTTGCGCTCGGGACAATTAGCGCCTCTTTCCTGTGGTTCTTTGGTCTGGCTCTTCTCGCAGCCTGGCTGGCACCGCGCCTGCGCACGGCAAAATCACAACGCATTATCAATCTGGTAGTGGGATGTGTTATGTGGTTTATTGCCTTGCAGCTGGCGAGAGACGGTATTGCTCATGCACAAGCCTTGTTCAGTTAGGCGCTATCTGATGGAAAAATAAAACAGAGGCGCTAAGCTTGCCTCCAGAGGTCCTGAATTTTAGGCAAGTCAATTAACACGGAGAGACTAACGTGAAGTTCAAAGTTATCGCCCTGGCGGCATTAATGGGTATTAGCGGGATGGCAGCGCAGGCTAACGAATTGCCGGATGGACCGCATATTGTCACCTCCGGTACGGCAAGCGTGGATGCGGTGCCAGACATTGCCACTCTTGCGATTGAAGTCAACGTGGCCGCGAAGGATGCCGCTACTGCCAAGAAACAGGCGGATGAGCGCGTCGCACAATACATTTCCTTCCTTGAACTCAATCAGATCGCGAAAAAAGATATCAGCTCAGCGAACTTACGCACCCAGCCAGATTATGATTATCAGGATGGTAAAAGTATCCTGAAAGGCTACCGTGCTGTGAGAACGGTGGAAGTCACGCTCCGTCAGTTAGACAAACTGAATTCCTTGCTGGATGGCGCGCTGAAGGCGGGTCTTAACGAAATTCGTTCTGTGTCGCTGGGCGTGGCGCAGCCGGATGCCTATAAAGACAAAGCGCGTAAGGCAGCGATTGATAACGCGATTCATCAGGCGCAGGAACTGGCGAACGGCTTTCATCGTAAACTGGGGCCGGTATATAGCGTGCGCTACCATGTTTCCAACTATCAGCCCAGCCCAATGGTGCGGATGATGAAAGCCGATGCCGCGCCGGTGTCCGCCCAGGAAACTTACGAGCAGGCCGCTATTCAGTTTGATGATCAGGTCGATGTGGTCTTCCAGTTAGAACCTGTGGATCAACAACCCGCTAAAACACCTGCAGCACAATAATATTTGTAGCCCGACGTATTCGTCGGGCTAATGCCTTTACCCGATATTGCCTCCTTTTTCTGTAATTTTCTGTAAAACCATGACGTAATCACCTATCTTTGCTCGCGGTTTCATCAAGGATAGGCTGACTGAAACGGTTAAGCGGACAAGGATGCGGGGGAGGGGGTATGGACATTTTTATTTCGAAAAAGATGCGCAATTTCATTTTATTAGCGCAAACCAATAATATTGCCCGGGCGGCAGAAAAAATCCATATGACGGCTTCGCCATTTGGTAAAAGCATTGCCGCGCTGGAAGAACAAATTGGCTATACGCTATTTACCCGCAAAGATAATAATATCAGCCTCAATAAAGCCGGACAGGAACTGTATCAAAAACTGTTCCCGGTTTATCAACGACTTTCTGCGATTGATAATGAAATCCATAACTCAGGGCGTCGTTCACGAGAAATTGTGATTGGCATAGATAATACTTATCCGACAATTATTTTCGATCAGTTGATTAGTCTCGGAGATAAGTACGAAGGCGTGACCGCCCAGCCAGTTGAGTTCAGCGAAAACGGCGTTATCGATAATCTTTTTGACCGTCAGTTAGATTTTATAATCTCCCCACAGTATGTGTCTGCACGAGTTCAGGAACTGGAAAACCTGACTATCAGTGAACTACCGCCGCTGCGATTGGGCTTTCTCGTTTCTCGTCGTTATGAAGAGCGACAAGAGCAAGAGCTGCTTCAGGAGCTACCCTGGCTACAAATGCGCTTTCAGAACCGGGCTAACTTCGAAGCAATGATTGATGCGAATATGCGTCCTTGTGGGATCAATCCCACCATTATTTATCGACCCTACAGTTTTATGGCCAAAATCAGCGCCGTGGAGCGCGGACATTTTCTGACGGTGATCCCGCATTTTGCCTGGCGACTGGTGAATCCGGCAACGCTGAAATATTTTGATGCGCCGCACAGGCCGATGTATATGCAGGAATATCTTTATTCAATCAGAAATCATCGTTATACCGCCACGATGCTTCAGCATATTGCTGAAGATCGTGACGGGACGAGTCATTAACCCAGCATCGAGCCGGTTGCAATTAAATTACGGTGTAAATCGAAGACGTGGCTAAGATCGTGGTGAATATGTCCGCCGGGCGCATTTTCCAGATAGCGATGCAGATAATCCCGATACATAGGATGTGCACAATTATCAATGATAGTGCGGGCGCGTTGAAGCGGGGAAAGACCACGCAGATCGGCGATCCCTTGTTCGGTGATGATCACTTTGACGCTGTGTTCGCTGTGATCAACATGGCTGCACATTGGCACGACGGTTGAGATCTTGCCTTCTTTAGCAATCGACGGGGCCATAAAGATCGACAAATACGCGTTGCGTTCAAAATCACCGCTGCCACCGATGCCGTTCATCAGATCGACCCCGGCTACGTGCGTTGAGTTGGCATGCCCGTAAATATCAAACTCTAAGCCGACGTTCAGAGCGATGACGCCCAGACGACGGATGATTTCCGGGTTATTGGAAATTTCCTGCGGACGCAACACAATGCGGCTGGCAAAGTAATCCATATTGTCGTAAATCTTGCGCAGGGAATCGGCCGAGATAGTCAGGCTGGAGGCGCTGGCCCCGCTGATTTTGCCCGTTTCCAGTAAATGCACCACCGATTCCTGTAGCACTTCCGAATACATCATGAACGGAGGAATTTCCGGGTTTTCCCCTAGTCGCGCCATGACTGCATTATTGATATTGCCCACGCCACTTTGCAGCGGCAGAAATTCCGGCGGAATACGCCCATGCGCCATTTCCTGCAACAAGAACGTGACCACGTTATCGGCAATCTGCTGGCACATGGGATTTTGCTTATCCAGCATATTACCGGCGTCAGGCAAGTTGGTTTCCACGACGGCGACAATCTTTTTCGGATCGATTTGCACATAGCGGGTACCGACGCGATCCATTGCATGGAAGATCGACACGCTATTGCGCCGCGGTGGCGCGCCAGGAATCACAATATCTGCCAGTTCTGCAACGCGCGGATCGTGATAGTGATTAAGTTCAATGATCACTTTCTTCGCTCGCAGCAGCCAGGTCGGCGCATTACCGATCCCGCTGGTTAACCAGACTCGACCATCCGGTGCCAGTGCCGATGCTTCAATGACGGCAACATCAATGTCGCCGAAGAAACCGTAATTGACCATTTGCGCCACTTCGCTCAAATGCAGGTCAACGAAACTCACCGCGCCCTGATTGATCTTTTTACGTAAACCGGACGATGTTTGATATGGCGCACGCCAGGAAACAGCATCGGCGTCAGAAAGTACATCGTCAGCGGCGGCGCTGATTGACGCCCCCGTCAGCAGGCGAATTTGATACGGCTTTTTGGCCTCATGCTGTTCGTTAGCTCTGCGGGCAATCGCGGTGGGTAAGGCTTTCGGCGAACCCGCTGGGGTAAAGCCGCTAAATGCCACCATGTCGTTATGCTGGATAATTTCTGCCGCTTCATCGGCGGTCATCCTTGTCCACTGAGTTTCCATTTTAACTCCTTCGTTCGCAGGGATTAATGACCAACGAAATTAGGTTTACGTTTTTCGAGGAAAGCGTTCATCCCTTCCTGGTAGTCTTCGCTGTCATAAACCGCGCGGCGCATCCCCTGAATACGTTCAAATTCATCGGAGTTCATGGTGTGCGCTTCGCCCAGTACACGCAGCTCTTCTTTGATAACGGCAATGGCTAACGGCGCTTTCTCAGAGATGTGGTGCGCCATTTGTAAGGTGAAATCTTCCAGTTCTTCCACTTCCACAACATGGTTGAGGATGCCGACAGCCAGCGCGCGCTGGGCGGTGATTGGCGAAGCGGTAAAAATCAGCTCTTTGACAATGTGGAAGCCCGCGTCGCGGGTCAGGTTGTGAATGCCGACCAGGTTATACGGGACGCCGAGGTTTACAGGCGTCATTGAGAAGGTTGAGGTACTGGCGGCGATGATCAGATCGGAACTCATGATCATTTCAAATGCGCCACCCCAAACACTACCTTCCACCATCGAAATGATCGGTTTCGGGAATTTTTGGATCATGCGGGTGATTTGACGCAATGGATCATCATAGGAGAGCGGATCGCGACCGCCAGACGGCAGTTCGTGAATATCGTGACCTGCGGAGAAGACTTTGGATCCACTCGGCGCGCGCAAAATGATACAGCGAATTTCCGGCCGGTTGAGATCGCTTAATGCCTGCATAAGATCATCAATAAAGACTTTACTTAAGGCATTAAGTTTGCGGCCATAGTTAAACTCAATGACCGCCACTTTGTTGATAGTGACAACGTTCACATACTGATAAGACATAAAAATTCCTTTAATCAAAATATTGCGTCTGGATAAATTCACTGAGCTGTCGCAGGCCGGTGCGCGGTGAGAGCGTATTGTTTTTGACCGCTAAAAGCGTCTGGCGGTAATAGCGATCGAAATCTTCATTCGCGAACAGGTGATTCAGTACTTCTTCTTCGGTTTGTTTACGCAGCCATTCCACCGATTGTTGTTGCCGCACTTGTTGTAATCGACCACTGGCAGTTAGCGCGGTTTTGAAGTCGATGATGGCGTGCCAGATCTCATCGATTCCACGTTTTTCCAGTGCGCTACAAGTCAGAACCCGTGGCTGCCATTCGTCGTATTTACGTCGCAGAATATGCAGGGCACTCTCGTACATATGCTGGGCAATGGCGACATTGGTATGGTTATCGCCATCGTCTTTGTTGATAACGATCAGATCTGCCACTTCCATCAGCCCCTTTTTAATGCCCTGCAGATCATCGCCGCCACCGGCAATTTGCAACGAGATAAAACAGTCCACCATGCGGGCGACTTCCGTTTCCGACTGTCCGACGCCAACCGTTTCGACAATCACTACGTCATAACCCGCCGCTTCGCATAACAGCATTAATTCCCGCGCTCGCTGACTGGCACCGCCCAGATGGCCGGAGGAGGGTACCGGGCGAATAAACGCCGCCTCGGCACGCGCCAGATCATTCATGCGGGTTTTATCTCCGAGAATGCTACCGCCAGTGACCGGGCTGCTGGGATCGACCGCAATAACCGCAACCTTTAGTCCCTCACGAATCAACAACATGCCAAAGGCTTCAAGAAAGGTACTTTTCCCCGCGCCGGGTGTGCCGGTAACACCCAGTCGCAGGGCGTTACCACAGAACGGCATAATGGCATCAAGCAGTTGCGTACTTAGCGCCTGATGACGCGGGTGACGGCTTTCCACCAGCGTCATGGCCTGGGCGAGCGTGGCACGCTCACCCTGACGTAAGCGGCGAATACTTTCTGCCAGCGTGGCTTCATTAATCATGATGCTGGCTTATCAGATTCAGTACGTCGCGCACGCTGTCGAGCATAGGCGTACCTGGACCATAAATCGCCGCCACGCCGCGCTCCTGCAGGAAGGCGTAATCCTGCGGCGGAATGACGCCACCCGCGACCACGCAGATATCTTCGCGTCCCCATTTTTTCAGCGCTTCGACCAGTTCCGGGATCAGCGTTTTATGACCGGCAGCCAGTGAAGATGCGCCCACTACGTGAACGTCGTTTTCTACTGCCAGGCGGGCGATCTCTTCAGGTGTAGAGAACATCGGGCTTAAATCTACGTCGAAACCGAGATCGGAATAGGCGCTGGCGATCACTTTCGCGCCGCGATCGTGCCCATCCTGGCCCATTTTGGCGATCAGAATGCGCGGACGACGACCATTGTCGGCAAGGAACTGCTCCGTTTGCGCAACAATGGCATCGAACTCGGTGGCCGATTTCTCAGACTGATGATAGCTTTGCGCAATCACGCCGGTAACACACTGGCTTGGCACCAGATAACGGTCGAAAGCGGCTTCCAGCGCATCGGAAATTTCACCCAGGGTGGCGCGAACGCGAGCGGCATTAACAGCGGCAGCCAGCAGGTTTTCGTTATGCTGTGCGGCGTGAGTCAGGGCGTTCAACGTGGCGGTTACGGCAGCATCATCACGGGTGGCGCGAATGCGTTCCAGTGAAGCAATCTGCTCGTTACGCACCATCACGTTGTCGATCTCAAGTACATCGGTTTCGTCTTCGTGATCCAGTTTGTACTTGTTGACACCAACGATGACACGCTTGCCCTGGTCGATCAGCGACTGTTCGCGCGCGGAGGCCTCTTCGAGCATTCGTTTTGGCAGACCTGCTTCGATCGCTTTCGCCATGCCACCGGCTTCGTCGATCTGTTGGATAATGGCTCTGGCTTGTTTGACGATTTGATCGGTCAGCGATTCAACGTAATAGGATCCGGCCAGTGGATCGACGGTGCGGCAGAGTTCTGATTCTTCCTGAATGATGATCTGGGTATTGCGGGCAATGCGTGCTGAGAAATCGGTAGGCAAACCAAGCGCTTCATCAAAGGCGTTGGTATGCAGTGACTGAGTACCGCCCAGCGTTGCAGCCAGTGCTTCAATGGTGGTGCGGATAACGTTGTTATATGGATCCTGTTCAGTCAGGCTCCAGCCTGAGGTCTGGCAGTGGGTACGCAGCGCCAGTGATTTCGGATCCTGTGCGCCAAATCCACTGACCGCTTCGCTCCATAAATAACGTGCCGCACGCAACATGGCGACGTTCATAAACAGATCCATGCCAATGCCGAAGAAGAACGACAGGCGAGGAGCGAAGTCATCAATTTTCAGCCCGGCGGAGATTGCTGCTTTGATGTACTCAATCCCATCAGCGAGCGTAAATGCTACCTGTTGCACGCAGTTGGCACCCGCTTCACCCATATGGTAACCGCTGATACTGATGGTATTAAATCGCGGCATGTTGCCGGAACACCAGGCGATGATGTCTGCGATAATACGCATTGACGGTTTTGGCGGGTAAATATAGGTGTTGCGGCAAAGATACTCTTTGAGGATATCGTTTTGAATGGTGCCGGTCAGTTTATCGGGTGTAACACCTTGCTCTTCTGCGGCGACAATATAAAACGCCAGTACTGGTAGTACTGCGCCATTCATGGTCATCGAAACCGACATTTTATCCAGCGGGATCTGGTCGAACAGGACTTTCATATCTTCCACGGTGTCGATAGCAACGCCCGCTTTGCCGACGTCGCCCGCCACGCGCGGGTTATCGGAGTCGTAGCCTCGGTGGGTGGCAAGGTCAAACGCAACGGAAAGACCTTTTTGCCCGGCGGCCAGGTTACGGCGATAAAAAGCGTTGGACTCTTTTGCTGTTGAAAAACCAGCATACTGACGGATGGTCCACGGTTGGGCGGTATACATAGTGGCACGCGGGCCACGAACGTAGGGGGGCAAACCAGGAAGGGTACCTGTCACCTCCAGATTATCGAGATCGGCTTCGGTATACAGCGGCTTGATGGCGATCCCTTCCGCGGTTTGCTGAACCAGCGAGTCGACAGTTTTCTCCCGACGGCTCAATTCCTTGTTGGCAAGCTGTTGCCACTCCTGCACGTTAGACATTATTTGCTCCGTAAAACGCAATCAAAATGAGGGTATTTGCGCTTACGGTGAGCTTTTTACGTGGGTTTGTCGCCAGCAAAAAAAATGCATTCAGACGTCGTTTTTTGCCGCCTGAGATTTGTCTATTTTGTGATGTGATTCAAGGAATACAAAAAGAAGTGAGGATAACGCCTGATATGTGCTATCAGGCATTATTTGATGGATTAATCCTGACGAAGGACTTTGTGACCATAATCGAGCAACGCATCAGTGACTTTACGCATCATGCGGCTTTCAGGAGCAAAGCGGTGCCAGTAGAGCATCCGGCGTTGAAATAGCCCCGGCGTTAAGTCAATCAGTTCACCGCTGGCCAGTTCTTTCTCGATTTGCAGGTGCGGGATCATACAGCAGGTGGTGCCCTGGCGAGCAAGTTGTACGAACGCTTCTGAAGAATTAACGATATGGCACGGTACGCTGCCTGGGGGCAGATCGAAGTTTTGCTGCAAAAAGGCCTGGTGCATATCGTCAAGATGGTCAAAGGCGACCACAGGTGCTTTCAATAATGCCGAACGCGTTACGCCGTTAGGGAAATATTTTTCGGCAAACGGTTTTGAGCTGACGAACAGATAGTCAAGCGCACCGAGCTTATCGACAAGGCAACTCGGCAGCGCCTGATGTTGAATACTCACCGCGCCGACCACTTCGCCGCGGCGCAGACGTTCCTGAGTGCGGGTTTCATCTTCTACCTGCAAGTTGAGGCGGATAGGCGAATCAGCCAACACAGGAGCCAGCGCCGGAAGCAACCACGTCGCCAGACTGTCGGCGTTGACCGCCAGTGAAAGCAGCAGCGGAGTCGAACCGGTTTGTTCATCGCCCAGCCACTCTTCTTCCAGCAACTCCACCTGGCGTAGCAGTGCCAGCAGTTTTTGCCCTTGTTCTGTCGGGCGCGGCGGTACGGTACGCACCAACAGCGGCTGCCCGAACATATTTTCCAGTTGCTTAATGCGCTGTGAGACGGCTGATTGTGTAATGCACAGCTTTTGTGCCGCGCGCTCAAATCCTCGTTCACGTATCACCGCATCCAGTGCCTGTAATGTTCTGTAGTCCGGGCGTTTCATTGCTGTTGTCTGCTCCTAGTAAATGCTTTTTCCTGCACTATGACACAATTTTGTGTCAGGTTGCATATACCGAAGCCGTCGGCGGGTAACATTTGTATCAATGGTTAAACGCGCAGCTTAAAAGATCAGGGATTTGCGCTATTGCATTTCGCTTAGCGACTTCGCGCCCTGGTTATGTTGAATGGCGTGGCGTTATTGCCTCTGTTCGCACCGTGGAGCGGCATACCCAGACCGTTGTATGCTTTATTTGCCGGGCGAAAGGGGATGCCCGCCATTGCGCGATATTTTATGGATGAGTTAACCACGCGGCTTGCCAACGGGGTCTGAATCGCTTTTTTTGTATATAATGCGTGTGAAATTTCATACCACAGGCGAAACGATCATGACCCAGGATGAATTGAAAAAAGCAGTAGGATGGGCGGCACTTCAGTATGTTCAGCCCGGCACCATTGTTGGTGTAGGTACAGGTTCCACCGCCGCACACTTTATTGACGCGCTCGGTACAATGAAAGGCCAGATTGAAGGGGCCGTTTCCAGTTCAGATGCTTCCACTGAAAAACTGAAAAGCCTCGGCATTCACGTTTTTGATCTCAACGAAGTCGACAGCCTTGGCATCTACGTTGATGGCGCAGATGAAATCAACGGCCACATGCAAATGATCAAAGGCGGCGGTGCGGCGCTGACCCGTGAAAAAATCATTGCTTCGGTTGCGGAAAAATTTATCTGTATTGCAGACGCTTCTAAGCAGGTTGATATTCTGGGCAAATTCCCGCTGCCAGTAGAAGTTATCCCGATGGCACGTAGTGCAGTGGCGCGCCAGCTGGTGAAACTGGGCGGTCGTCCGGAATACCGTCAGGGCGTGGTGACCGATAACGGCAACGTGATCCTCGACGTCCACGGCATGGAAATCCTTGACCCGATAGCGATGGAAAACGCCATAAATGCGATTCCTGGCGTGGTGACTGTTGGCTTGTTTGCTAACCGTGGCGCGGACGTTGCGCTGATTGGCACACCTGACGGTGTCAAAACCATTGTGAAATGATCTGACGGGGGAACCTCCCCCGTTAAAAAAATTCTCTTCATTAAATTTGGTGACATGTGTCACGTTTTTACCTGGCTATTGTCGATTGCTCTAAATAAACCCTCTAAACCAGCATATTCATCCAAGAAATACCTTTGCGTGATATTTCCTCAACATCGCGACGCAAACGTTCATATTGCCGCAATATTATTTTTTGATATGTTGAAAGGCGGATGCAAATCCGCACACAACATTTCAAAAGACAGGATTGGGTAAATGGCAAAGGTATCGCTGGAGAAAGACAAGATTAAGTTTCTGCTGGTAGAAGGCGTGCACCAAAAGGCGCTTGAAAGCCTTCGTGCAGCGGGTTACACCAACATCGAATTTCACAAAGGCGCGCTGGATGATGAACAATTAAAAGAATCCATCCGCGATGCCCACTTCATCGGCCTGCGATCCCGTACCCATCTGACTGAAGACGTGATCAACGCCGCAGAAAAACTGGTCGCTATTGGCTGTTTCTGTATCGGAACAAACCAGGTTGATCTGGATGCGGCGGCAAAACGCGGTATCCCGGTATTTAACGCACCGTTCTCAAATACGCGCTCTGTTGCGGAGCTGGTGATTGGCGAACTGCTGCTGCTATTGCGCGGCGTGCCGGAAGCCAATGCTAAAGCGCACCGTGGCGTGTGGAACAAACTGGCGGCGGGTTCTTTTGAAGCGCGCGGCAAAAAGCTGGGTATCATCGGCTATGGTCATATTGGTACTCAATTGGGCATTCTGGCTGAATCGCTGGGAATGTATGTTTACTTTTATGATATTGAAAACAAACTGCCGCTGGGCAACGCCACTCAGGTACAGCATCTTTCTGACCTGCTGAATATGAGCGATGTGGTGAGTCTGCATGTACCAGAGAATCCGTCCACCAAAAATATGATGAGTGCGAAAGAGATTTCACTGATGAAGCCCGGCTCGCTGCTGATTAATGCTTCGCGCGGTACTGTGGTGGATATTCCGGCGCTGTGTGACGCGCTGGCGAGCAAACATCTGGCGGGGGCGGCAATCGACGTATTCCCGACGGAACCGGCAACCAATAGCGATCCATTTACCTCTCCGCTGTGTGAATTCGACAACGTCCTTCTGACGCCACACATTGGCGGTTCGACTCAGGAAGCGCAGGAGAATATCGGCCTGGAAGTTGCGGGTAAATTGATCAAGTATTCTGACAATGGCTCAACGCTCTCTGCGGTGAACTTCCCGGAAGTCTCGCTGCCACTGCACGGTGGGCGTCGTCTGATGCACATCCACGAAAACCGTCCGGGCGTGCTAACTGCGCTCAACAAAATTTTTGCCGAGCAGGGCGTCAACATCGCCGCGCAATATCTGCAAACTTCCGCCCAGATGGGTTATGTAGTTATTGATATTGAAGCCGACGAAGACGTTGCCGAAAAAGCTCTGCAGGCAATGAAAGCTATTCCGGGTACCATTCGCGCCCGTCTGCTGTACTAATTCCCCTTCTCTGAAAATTAACGGGCAGGTCACTGACTTGCCCGTTTTTTTATCCCTTCTCCACACCGTTGCCGCATTGCGCATTCTACTTTGCGAGTCTGCTCCAGAAAATAAATCAAAGTCAGATCAATGCGTTGTGTTTATTTAATGGGGATTTACGATGGCAGGGCAGCATGGGGCTGTAACGGTAAAGCCCTCACCGAAGCGAGGGCTTGAAGGAGAAGGGTTATGATGCGACTTGTCATCATACTGATTGTACTGTTACTCATAAGTTTCCCAGCTTATTAACAGTCAGTCTCAGGGGAGGAGTCATCCTCCCTTACCCTTACTCACTAAATTAGGTTAAAGAATCAACGATGTCAATCAGGGCGATGCAGGTGTGTCGCCCTTACCACTCCCAGACTTTCGACGGTGTAACCACCGCAGGAAGTGGGATATCCCACTCTTCAACGGGAAGTTTTTCCACCAACTGACAATCATGCGCATAACCCACCGGTTGCATTTTATAGTGCTGCCAGTTTTGTAAGGTCCGATCATAAAAACCACCGCCCATTCCCAGGCGCTGGCCGTACTCATCAAAGGCGACCAGCGGTGTGATCAACACGTCTAATCGGGAAAGGGGTAGCACGTCACGCACATCCAGTTTTGGCTCATGGATCTTCAACCTGTTCATCACCAGTTCGCTTTGCGGATGGTAATTCAGGAACAGCAAGTTACCGGCACTAAAGGGATGCAAAACTGGAAGATATACGCGCTTACCGGCGCGCCAGAGTTGTTCTATGAGTGGCTGGGTGTCGAGTTCGCCATCAAAAGAGAGGAATACAGCGACCGTATGTGCCATCACCACCGGGGGATAAGTCATCATCCGGGTAGCGGCTTGTTGACCCATTTCCTGCTGTTGTTCCGGCGTTAACGCACGACGACGTTGCCGAATCATTTTGCGGATTTCTTGTCGGGATAATGTCAGTGGAAGTTCTGGTAGTTGCGTCATGGCTGGTGCCAGATAAGAAGGGAATCTCCGAGATGCCGCCGCAGGCTGTAACCCTTGAACCCTTGGTTCAAGGTGAATGTGTCGTCGCAGTTTTAAGGCTTCTCGGACGGACCGAGCATGCTCACCAACCGCGGAGCGCCACATTCTTGTGGTATGAAATATCGGCTCAGGGGACTGGCCCGCTTGCGAACATCTCAGAGAAATTTTGTCTTCACGGTTACTCTACCACAGTAAACCGAAAAGTGTCATTCAAAGTTTTGGTTAGTTTTTTCGGTGATGCGACCTTGTTCAAGTAACGCTTGTTCTATGGTCTGCTGCAGCATCCGAATACGCTGTTCCATACTTGCCGCGTAGTCACGAGTCTTCGCTTTTTCTTGCGCTAACTCATAGCTGATATTCAATGCGGCAATGAAGACCAACTGTTCAGTATTTGTGACTCTAGTGCGTTCTTTCAGATCTTGCAACCGTTGGTTCAGATCGTCCGCTGCCTGATTCAACGCATCCCTTTGGTCAGGCGGGCAGTTCACACGCAGTGAACGGCCAAAAATTTGGATATCGACGGGTTGTGCAGACATGCCACCTTCCTGCTGATTGACTGCGCTGCCTTCGTCTTTAGACCCATGGTCTGCGAAGGGGCGACACTATAGCTACCCTGATGAGAAGAGACAAGCCCTTTTCTGGTCCACCAGGGCCCAAAGTGGTAGCATATCATGAATATTCCTCCCTTTGACGACGAATGCTTATGTCTATACAGAACGAAATGCCTGGTTACAACGAAATGAACCAGTATCTGAACCAACAAGGGACGGGTCTGACCCCTGCTGAGATGCATGGTTTAATCAGTGGGATGATATGTGGCGGTAACGATGACAGCTCATGGCTGCCGCTACTTCACGACCTGACGAACGAAGGCATGGCTTTCGGTCATGAGCTGGCACAGGCACTGCGTAAAATGCACTCTGCCACCAGCGATGCCCTGCAGGATGACGGCTTCCTTTTTCAGCTTTATCTGCCTGATGGCGATGATGTCAGCGTTTTCGATCGGGCTGATGCGCTGGCAGGTTGGGTCAATCACTTCCTGCTTGGTCTTGGCGTTACGCAACCGAAGCTGGACAAAGTGACCGGAGAAACCGGTGAAGCCATCGACGATCTGCGTAACATCGCGCAGCTGGGCTACGACGAAGACGAAGATCAGGAAGAGCTTGAAATGTCGCTTGAAGAGATCATCGAATACGTTCGTGTTGCCGCGTTGTTATGCCACGACACCTTTACTCATCCGCAACCGACCGCGCCAGAAGTACAAAAACCGACTCTACACTAAAAACAAAAAACGTAAGGAGAGTGTTATGAGTGAGATATCCCGGCAAGAGTTTCAGCGTCGCCGTCAGGCCCTGGTGGAGCAAATGCAACCCGGCAGCGCCGCGCTGATTTTTGCTGCACCAGAAGTAACACGTAGCGCCGACAGCGAATACCCCTATCGTCAGAACAGTGACTTCTGGTACTTCACCGGCTTTAACGAACCGGAAGCGGTGCTGGTGCTGATTAAAAGCGACGACACTCATAACCACAGCGTTTTGTTTAACCGCGTTCGCGACCTGACGGCAGAGATCTGGTTTGGTCGTCGCTTAGGCCAGGATGCCGCGCCAGAGAAACTGGGCGTTGACCGCGCACTGGCATTCAGTGAAATCAATCAGCAACTTTATCAACTACTTAACGGCCTGGATGTGGTTTACCATGCTCAGGGCGAATATGCATATACTGATGAAATCGTGAACAGCGCGCTGGAAAAGTTGCGTAAAGGCTCGCGACAGAATCTCACTGCCCCGGCTACGATGATCGACTGGCGTCCCATTGTTCATGAAATGCGCCTGTTCAAATCCCCAGAAGAGATTGCCGTACTTCGCCGCGCGGGGGAAATTACCGCCCTGGCGCATACCCGGGCGATGGAAAAATGCCGTCCGGGAATGTTCGAGTACCATCTGGAAGGCGAAATTCACCACGAATTTAACCGCCACGGTGCGCGCTATCCTTCCTATAACACCATTGTCGGCAGCGGTGAAAACGGCTGCATTCTGCACTACACCGAAAACGAGTGTGAAATGCGCGACGGTGACCTGGTGTTGATTGACGCGGGTTGTGAATACAAAGGTTACGCGGGCGATATTACCCGCACCTTCCCGGTCAACGGCAAATTCACCCTGGCCCAGCGTGAAATCTACGACATTGTGCTGGAGTCTCTTGAAACCAGCCTGCGGCTGTATCGTCCGGGAACTTCCATTCAGGAAGTCACTGGTGAAGTGGTGCGCATCATGGTTAGCGGCCTGGTAAAACTCGGCATCCTGAAAGGTGATGTTGATGAACTGATCGCTCAGAACGCCCATCGTCCTTTCTTTATGCATGGCCTTAGCCACTGGTTAGGACTGGATGTCCATGACGTTGGCGTTTATGGCCAGGATCGCTCGCGCATTCTGGAACCGGGCATGGTACTGACCGTAGAGCCGGGGCTGTATATTGCGCCGGATGCAGAAGTGCCAGAACAATATTGCGGCATCGGCATTCGTATTGAAGACGACATTGTGATTACCGAAACCGGTAACGAAAACCTCACCGCCAGCGTGGTGAAAAAGCCGGAAGAAATCGAAGCGTTGATGGCAGCTGCGAGAAAGCAATGAGCGTAATCATCGTCGGTGGCGGCATGGCGGGCGCGACGCTGGCGCTGGCTATTTCCCGGTTAAGTCACGGGGCGCTGCCGGTACATTTGATTGAAGCGACCGCGCCAGAGTCACATGCTCATCCGGGCTTTGATGGACGAGCGATTGCGCTGGCGGCGGGTACCTGTCAGCAACTGGCGCGCATCGGCGTCTGGCAATCTCTGGCTGATTGCGCAACCGCCATCACTACTGTGCATGTCAGCGATCGCGGTCATGCCGGATTCGTCACCCTCGCCGCAGAAGATTATCAACTGGCGGCGCTGGGGCAGGTTGTCGAATTGCATAATGTCGGGCAACGGCTGTTTGCATTGCTGCGCAAAGCACCTGGCGTAACGCTGCATTGCCCTGATCGCGTGGCTAACGTTGCCCGTACTCAGAGCCACGTTGAAGTGACGCTGGAGAGTGGCGAGACGCTGACGGGCCGCGTGCTGGTAGCCGCTGATGGCACCCATTCAGCGTTAGCCACTGTGTGCGGCGTTGACTGGCAGCAGGAGCCTTACGAACAACTGGCTGTGATTGCTAACGTTGCGACTTCCGTTGCGCACGAAGGCCGCGCTTTTGAACGCTTCACGAAACATGGCCCGCTGGCGATGTTGCCGATGTCTGACGGACGCTGTTCGCTGGTCTGGTGTCATCCACTGGAACGGCGCGAAGAGGTGCTGTCGTGGAGCGACGAGAAGTTTTGCCGTGAACTCCAGTCTGCCTTTGGCTGGCGACTGGGGCAAATTACCCACGCCGGTAAACGCAGTGCTTATCCGCTGGCATTAACCCGCGCCGCCAGACCGATTACCCATCGCACTGTGCTGGTGGGCAATGCGGCGCAAACTCTGCACCCGATTGCCGGGCAAGGGTTCAACCTCGGTATGCGTGATGTGATGAGCTTTGCAGAAACCCTGACTCAGGCGCAGGAGCGCGGAGAAGACATGGGTGATTACGGCGTATTGTGCCGTTATCAGCAGCGTCGACAGAGCGATCGCGAAGCAACCATCGGCGTCACGGACAGCCTTGTACATCTTTTTGCCAACCGTTGGACCCCGCTGGTTGTCGGGCGCAACATCGGGCTGATGACGATGGAATTATTTACCCCGGCACGCGATGTGCTGGCGCAGCGCACCCTCGGTTGGGTGGCGCGTTGAAGGCGGTTTTAAGGAATAAACAATGCAAAGTGTTGATGTAGCCATTGTTGGTGGCGGCATGGTGGGGCTGGCGGTTGCCTGCGGCTTACAGGGGAGCGGCTTACGCGTTGCCGTACTGGAGCAGCGCGTACCGGAACCTCTGGCGGCGGATGCACCACCACAACTGCGCGTTTCGGCTATCAATGCCGCCAGCGAAAAATTACTCACCCGTCTTGGCGTCTGGCAGGACATTCTCTCTCGTAGGGCCAGTTGTTATCACGGTATGGAAGTGTGGGACAAAGACAGTTTTGGTCACATTTCGTTTGACGATCAAAGCATGGGCTATAGTCATCTTGGGCATATCGTTGAAAACTCAGTGATTCACTACGCGCTATGGAACAAAGCGCAGCAGTCGTCAGATATCACTCTGTTGGCCCCCGCAGAATTACAGCAGGTCGCCTGGGGAGAAAATGAAACCTTCCTGACGCTGAAAGATGGCAGCATGTTAACGGCGCGTCTGGTGATTGGCGCGGACGGCGCTAATTCCTGGTTGCGCAACAAAGCCGATATTCCGCTGACTTTCTGGGATTATCAGCATCACGCGCTGGTAGCGACCATTCGCACGGAAGAACCGCATGATGCGGTGGCGCGGCAGGTTTTCCATGGCGAAGGCATTCTGGCCTTTTTACCGCTTAGCGATCCGCATCTTTGCTCGATTGTCTGGTCACTGTCGCCAGAGGAAGCGCAGCGGATGCAGCAGGCAAGTGAAGACGAATTTAATCGCGCGTTAAATATCGCTTTTGATAATCGCCTGGGCTTATGCAAGGTTGAGCGCGCGCGTCAGGTGTTCCCACTGACGGGGCGTTATGCGCGCCAGTTTGCCGCGCACCGTCTGGCGCTGGTGGGCGACGCCGCGCATACCATTCACCCGCTGGCGGGGCAGGGGGTAAATCTCGGCTTTATGGATGCTGCAGAGCTGATTGCCGAACTGAAACGGTTGCATCGTCAGGGTAAAGACATCGGGCAGTACATTTACCTGCGTCGCTATGAGCGTAGCCGTAAGCACAGTGCGGCGCTGATGCTGGCTGGTATGCAGGGATTTCGCGATCTGTTTTCCGGTACCAATCCGGCGAAAAAACTGCTGCGTGATATTGGTTTGAAACTGGCCGACACGCTTCCTGGCGTTAAACCACAACTTATCCGCCAGGCAATGGGATTAAACGATTTGCCTGAATGGCTGCGTTAAATATTTCTCTTCTGCTGTTTATTTGATACCCATCACACTTTCATCTCCCGGTTTTTTCGCCGGGAGATTTTCCTCATTTGAAATAAACTAATTTCACCTCCGTTTTCGCATTATATTTTCTAATGCTACGAATTTTTGATTTAGTTTTTTTTGACATTTTTTCAGCTTTTAATATTGCCTTATTCAAATTAACTTTCTCATCACATCATCTTTGTATAGACGCTGGTATGTTTTTTGGTTTTTTATTCTGTTGCGATTTTGGCTTTTTTTAACCATAAGCTAATGTGATGATCAATTTTACCTTATGGTTAACAGTCTGTTTCGGTGGTAAGTTCAGGCAAAAGAGAACGATTGCGTTGGGGACCGGGAGTGGCTCCGATGCTGGGTTTCGTGGTGATAATTTCACCATGAAAAAGTTGTCAGCCCCGCTTATTCAATGAGGACAAGATGGCACAACAGACTCCTTTGTACGAACAACACACGCTTTGCGGCGCTCGCATGGTGGATTTCCACGGCTGGATGATGCCGCTGCATTACGGTTCGCAAATCGACGAACATCATGCGGTACGTACCGATGCCGGAATGTTTGATGTGTCACATATGACCATCGTCGATCTTCGCGGCAGCCGCACCCGGGAGTTTTTGCGTTATCTGCTGGCGAACGATGTGGCGAAGCTCACCAAAAGCGGCAAAGCCCTTTACTCGGGGATGTTGAATGCCTCTGGCGGTGTGATAGATGATCTCATCGTCTACTACTTTACTGAAGATTTCTTCCGCCTCGTTGTTAACTCCGCCACCCGCGAAAAAGACCTCTCCTGGATTACCCAACACGCTGAACCTTTCGGCATCGAAATTACCGTTCGTGATGACCTTTCCATGATTGCCGTGCAAGGGCCGAATGCGCAGGCAAAAGCTGCCACACTGTTTAATGACGCTCAGCGTCATGCGGTGGAAGGGATGAAACCGTTCTTTGGCGTGCAGGCGGGCGATCTGTTTATTGCCACCACTGGTTATACCGGTGAAGCGGGCTATGAAATTGCGCTGCCCAATGAAAAAGCGGCAGATTTCTGGCGCGTGCTGGTGGAAGCGGGCGTTAAGCCATGCGGCCTGGGCGCGCGTGACACGCTGCGTCTGGAAGCGGGTATGAATCTTTATAGTCAGGAGATGGACGAAACCATCTCTCCTTTAGCCGCCAATATGGGCTGGACTATCGCCTGGGAACCGGCAGATCGTGACTTCATCGGTCGTGAAGCCCTGGAAGTGCAGCGTGAGCATGGCACAGAAAAACTGGTTGGTCTGGTGATGACCGAAAAAGGCGTGCTGCGTAATGAACTGCCGGTACGTTTTACTGATGCGCAGGGCAACCAGCATGAAGGCATTATCACCAGCGGTACTTTCTCCCCGACGCTGGGTTACAGCATTGCGCTGGCGCGCGTGCCGGAAGGTATTGGTGAAACAGCGATTGTGCAAATTCGCAACCGTGAAATGCCGGTTAAAGTGACGAAACCTGTTTTTGTGCGTAACGGCAAAGCCGTCGCGTGATTTACTTTTTTGGAGATTGATTGATGAGCAACGTACCAGCAGAACTGAAATACAGCAAAGAACACGAATGGCTGCGTAAAGAAGCCGACGGCACTTACACCGTTGGCATCACCGAACACGCTCAGGAGCTGTTAGGCGATATGGTGTTTGTTGACCTACCGGAAGTGGGCGCAACGGTTAGCGCGGGCGATGACTGCGCGGTTGCCGAATCGGTAAAAGCGGCGTCAGACATTTATGCGCCAGTAAGCGGTGAAATCGTGGCGGTAAACGACGCACTGAGCGATTCCCCGGAACTGGTGAACAGCGAACCGTATGCAGGCGGCTGGATCTTTAAAATCAAAGCCAGCGATGAAAGCGAACTGGAATCACTGCTGGATGCGACCGCATACGAAGCATTGTTAGAAGACGAGTAACGGCTTTATTCCTCTTCTGCGGGAGAGGATCAGGGTGAGGAAATTTACGCCTCACCCTCACTCTCTTCGCAAGGAGAGAGGTTCACAATTCACTGCACGTTTCAGGAACCATCGCTCATGACACAGACGTTAAGCCAGCTTGAAAACAGCGGCGCTTTTATTGAACGCCATATCGGACCGGACGCCGCGCAACAGCAAGAAATGCTGAATGCCGTTGGTGCACAATCGTTAAACGCGCTGACCGGCCAGATTGTGCCGAAAGATATTCAGCTTGCGACACCACCGCAGGTTGGCGCACCGGCGACCGAATACGCCGCACTGGCAGAACTCAAGGCTATTGCCAGTCGCAATAAACGCTTCACGTCTTACATCGGCATGGGTTACACCGCCGTGCAGCTACCGCCGGTTATTCTGCGTAACATGCTGGAAAATCCGGGCTGGTATACCGCTTATACTCCGTATCAACCTGAAGTCTCCCAGGGCCGCCTTGAAGCACTGCTCAACTTCCAGCAGGTAACGTTGGATTTAACCGGGCTGGATATGGCCTCTGCTTCTCTTCTTGACGAAGCCACCGCTGCCGCCGAAGCAATGGCGATGGCGAAACGCGTCAGCAAACTGAAAAATGCCAACCGCTTCTTTGTTGCTTCTGACGTTCATCCGCAAACGCTCGATGTGGTCCGTACTCGTGCTGAAACCTTTGGTTTTGAAGTGATTGTCGATGACGCGCAAAAAGTGCTCGACCACCAGGACGTCTTCGGCGTGCTGTTACAGCAGGTCGGCACTACTGGTGAAATTCACGACTACACCGCGCTTATTAGCGAACTGAAATCACGCAAAATTGTGGTCAGTGTCGCCGCCGATATTATGGCGCTGGTGCTGTTAACTGCGCCGGGTAAACAGGGCGCGGATATTGTTTTTGGTTCGGCGCAACGCTTTGGCGTACCGATGGGTTACGGTGGCCCACACGCGGCATTCTTTGCGGCGAAAGACGAATACAAACGCTCAATGCCGGGCCGTATTATCGGTGTATCGAAAGATGCAGCTGGCAACACCGCTCTGCGCATGGCGATGCAGACTCGCGAGCAACATATTCGTCGTGAGAAAGCGAACTCCAACATTTGTACTTCCCAGGTGCTGCTGGCAAACATCGCCAGCCTGTATGCCGTTTATCACGGCCCGGTTGGCCTGAAACGTATCGCTAACCGCATTCACCGTCTGACCGATATCCTGGCGGCAGGCCTGCAACAAAAAGGTCTGAAGCTGCGCCATGCGCACTATTTCGACACTCTGTGTGTGGAAGTGGCCGACAAGGCGGGCGTACTGGCGCGTGCCGAAGCGGCTGAAATTAACCTGCGTAGCGATATCCTGAACGCGGTTGGGATCACCCTTGATGAAACCACCACGCGCGAAAACGTGATGCAGCTTTTCAGCGTACTGCTGGGGGATAACCACGGCCTGGACATCGACACGCTGGACAAAGACGTGGCTCACGACAGCCGCTCTATCCAGCCTGCGATGCTGCGCGACGACGAAATCCTCACCCATCCGGTGTTTAATCGCTACCACAGCGAAACCGAAATGATGCGCTATATGCACTCGCTGGAGCGTAAAGATCTGGCGCTGAATCAGGCGATGATCCCGCTGGGTTCCTGCACCATGAAACTGAACGCCGCCGCCGAGATGATCCCCATCACCTGGCCGGAATTTGCCGAACTGCACCCGTTCTGCCCGCCGGAACAGGCCGAAGGTTATCAGCAGATGATTGCGCAGTTGGCTGACTGGCTGGTGAAACTGACCGGTTACGACGCCGTTTGTATGCAGCCGAACTCCGGCGCACAGGGCGAATACGCGGGCCTGCTGGCGATTCGTCATTATCATGAAAGTCGCAACGAAGGGCATCGCGATATCTGCCTGATCCCGGCTTCTGCGCACGGAACTAACCCCGCTTCTGCACATATGGCAGGAATGCAGGTGGTGGTTGTGGCGTGTGATAAAAACGGCAACATCGATCTGACTGATCTGCGCGCGAAAGCGGAACAGGCGGGCGATAACCTCTCCTGTATCATGGTGACCTATCCTTCTACCCACGGCGTGTATGAAGAAACGATCCGTGAAGTGTGTGAAGTCGTGCATCAGTTCGGCGGTCAGGTTTACCTTGATGGCGCGAACATGAACGCCCAGGTTGGCATCACTTCGCCGGGCTTTATTGGTGCGGACGTTTCCCACCTTAACCTGCATAAAACTTTCTGCATTCCGCACGGTGGCGGCGGCCCTGGTATGGGACCGATCGGCGTGAAAGCGCATCTGGCACCGTTTGTGCCAGGTCATAGCGTGGTGCAAATCGAAGGCATGTTAACCCGTCAGGGCGCGGTTTCTGCGGCACCGTTCGGTAGCGCTTCTATTCTGCCAATCAGCTGGATGTACATCCGCATGATGGGCGCAGAAGGGCTGAAAAAAGCAAGCCAGGTGGCAATTCTTAACGCCAACTATATTGCCAGCCGCCTGCAGGATGCTTTCCCGGTGCTGTATACCGGTCGCGACGGTCGCGTGGCGCACGAATGTATTCTTGATATTCGTCCGCTGAAAGAAGAAACCGGCATCAGCGAACTGGATATTGCCAAGCGTCTGATCGACTACGGTTTCCACGCGCCGACCATGTCATTCCCGGTGGCGGGTACGCTGATGGTTGAACCGACCGAATCCGAAAGCAAAGTGGAACTGGATCGCTTTATCGACGCGATGCTGGCTATTCGCTCAGAAATTGACCAGGTGAAAGCCGGTGTCTGGCCGCTGGAAGATAACCCGCTGGTGAACGCGCCACACATTCAGAGCGAACTGGTCGCCGAGTGGGCGCATCCGTACAGCCGTGAAGTTGCAGTATTCCCGGCAGGCGTGGCAGACAAATACTGGCCGACAGTGAAACGTCTGGATGATGTTTACGGCGACCGTAACCTGTTCTGCTCCTGCGTACCGATTAGCGAATACCAGTAATTTACTGATTCGACTATCTTCTAAAGGCGCTTCGGCGCCTTTTTAGCTTGTTAATAAAGTGCGCTTTGTGTGTCGGATGAAGCGTAAATATAAACTCCAGGAGTTCAATATATGACAGGAGCGCCAGGCCTGATGAGCGGGGCGCATCAGGCACATCGGGTAATTAAAGCTTCTCGCCGTTGCTGGCAATCACCTCTTTGTACCAGTCAAAGCTCTTCTTACGTGAACGCGACATATCGCCAGTACCGTCGTCATGTTTATTCACATAGATAAAGCCGTAGCGTTTGCTGTACTGCCCGGTGGTAAACGACACGCAGTCGATGCAGCCCCACGGTGTGTAGCCCATCAGATCCACGCCATCGTAAGTCACCGCTTTTTTCATCTCTTCAATATGGGCGCGCAGGTAGTCAATGCGGTAATCGTCATTGATGCTGCCATCATCTTCCACTTTGTCGTAAGCGCCAAAACCGTTTTCGACAATAAACAGCGGCTTCTGGTAACGCTCATACAGCTCGCAAAGCGCGTAACGCAGACCAACCGGATCAATCTGCCAGCCCCAGTCAGACGCTTTAACATACGGGTTTGGTACGCTGCCTTCAAAACCAGAGATCGCATCGCCGGTGCCGCCTTCGGCCTTCACCGCGTTGGTCATGTAATAGCTGAAACCGAGATAATCGCAGGTGCCTTCGCGCAGCACATCGAGATCGCCGTCTTCCATTTTGATGTTAAATCCGCGACGCTCCCACTCGTTCAACACATAGGACGGGTAATAGCCACGCAGTTGCACATCGGTAAAGACGTAGCGTTCGCGCATCGACTCCTGGGCGAACATCACATCGTCCGGATTACAGGAGTAAGGGTAAAGCGGCACCATCGCCAGCATACAGCCGACTTTCATCTCCGGGTTAATGCGACGCGCAGCTTTCACCGCCAGGGCGCTGGCGACAAACTGGTGATGCAGCACCTGATACATCGTCTCTTCCGGGTTCTCATGCTCGGTATACACCACGCCGGAGCAGCAGTAACCGAACAGCGGTGCACGCCAGTTACGCTGGTTGTTAATTTCGTTGAAGGTCATCCAGTATTTGACTTTGTGCTTATAGCGTTCAAATACCACTTCCGCGAAACGGACAAAGAAATCAACCACTTTACGGTTGCTCCAACTACCGTATTGCTGCACCAGATGCAGCGGCATTTCAAAGTGGGAGAGGGTGATCACCGGTTCGATGTTGTATTTAAGCAGTTCATCGAACATATCATCGTAGAACTTCAGCCCTTCTTCGTTTGGCTGAGCTTCATCGCCTTTTGGAAAAATGCGCGTCCAGGCGATGGAAGTCCGAAAACATTTGAAGCCCATTTCGGCAAATAGCTTGATGTCTTCCTTGTAGTGACCATAAAAATCAACGGCTTCATGGTTCGGATAGTATTTGCCTGGCAAGACTTCTTTGGTGATTTCGCGCGGCACGCCGTGTGCGCCACCGGTCAGAACGTCACAAATGCTCGGCCCTTTGCCGCCTTTGTTCCAGCCGCCTTCGACCTGATGAGCGGCAACTGCGCCGCCCCATAAGAAATCTTTCGGTAAGGTGAGTTTTTTCACTATCATAGGCTCCAGATGAGTCAATTCTTACAGGAAATAGTACCATGCAGCCAAACGACATCACTTTTTTTCAACGTTTCCAGGATGACATTCTGGCTGGGCGTAAAACCATCACCATCCGCGACGAGTCTGAATCGCACTTCAAAACGGGTGATGTGCTTCGTGTCGGACGGTTTGAAGATGACGGTTATTTTTGCACGATTGAAGTTACCGCAACCTCAACCGTAACGCTGGATACGCTGACGGAAAAACATGCAGAGCAGGAAAATATGACCCTGACTGAACTGAAAAAAGTCATTGCCGACATCTATCCCGACCAGACACAGTTTTATGTGATTGAATTTAAATGCCTTTAAATTGAACTCACGCCTGTTAGTTGAAATTTCGCATTTAATTTCATGATTTTTCAGAGATTAATCTCAAATCAGAATTTATTTTAGCTAACAGGTGTTCACTGGAACTATTCTCAGTTACGCTGGAGAGGTATACATGTGCGTGTACGTTTCTCCGGAGCAAGTTATGGTTCAGAAGCCCCTCATTAAGCAGGGATATTCGCTGGCAGAGGAAATTGCCAACAGCGTCAGTCACGGCATTGGGTTGGTGTTTGGTATCGTTGGGCTGGTGTTGCTACTGGTTCAGGCGGTGGATCTCAATGCCAGCGCCACAGCGATAACCAGTTACAGCCTCTATGGCGGCAGTATGATCCTGCTGTTCCTCGCTTCGACGCTGTATCACGCCATTCCTCATCAACGGGCAAAAATGTGGCTGAAGAAATTTGACCACTGCGCTATTTATCTGTTGATTGCCGGAACCTATACGCCGTTTTTGCTGGTGGGGTTGGATTCTCCGTTAGCGCGCGGGTTGATGATTGTTATCTGGAGTCTGGCTCTGCTGGGGATTCTGTTTAAACTGACCATCGCGCACCGATTCAAAATTTTATCTCTGGTGACCTATCTGGCGATGGGCTGGCTGTCGCTGGTGGTGATTTATGAAATGGCAATTAAGCTTGCGGCGGGCAGCGTTACCTTACTGGCTGTAGGCGGCGTGGTTTACTCGCTCGGGGTGATTTTCTACGTCTGCAAACGCATTCCCTACAACCATGCCATCTGGCACGGCTTTGTGCTCGGCGGCAGCGTGTGCCACTTTCTGGCGATCTATTTATATATTGGGCAGGCGTAATTGGCGTGCCTTTGTAGGCCTGAAAAGACACACCAGTATCGCATCAGGCGATAAATGCCTGATGCGATACAGAGATTTACTCTTCCAGCGAATATGGCAGTGGCTCGATATGCAATGTATTCGCATCGTCACGCACGCGGAAGATGCTGTCCGGTTCCATATCGTTATTCATGACAACCTGCACCACAACCTGACCATCTTCCAGTTTGACCGCAGCCAGCACCGTACCGGTACGACGCCAGTTCTCGCCCATTTTCAGCTCTAAGTCTTCACCCGCTTCCGGCAGTCGGCTGGCGCTCCCCTTCAGCAACCACAACGCGCGTTTGTTGGCACCACGGAATTTTGCTCGCGCCACCATCTCCTGTCCGGTATAGCAGCCTTTCTTAAAGCTGATGCCGCCCAGCGCCTGGAGGTTGGTCGCCTGGGGGATAAACTGCCCGCTGTTGGCGGCGTCAATCACCGGGAAACCCGCTTCAATGTTTAATGCCAGCCACTGTTGGCTATTGTTCAGTTCCGCTTCACCGCGCAGTTTATCGGTCAGCATATTGGCAGTAGCTTCATCGGTTACGATCAGGAAACGTTCTGCCGGGTGTTCAAACCATAGCAACGTGGTCGCGCCTTCTTTGACTACCTGTTTTTCTCTCGAAGGTAGTTCACTAAAGAGATTTGCCAACGCGGCGCGCGCCTGAAAACCGGCAACACCAAGCAGCACACGCTCGTCGTCTGGCGCGATGGTCACTTTAGAGAACACCGCATATTTTTTCAGTTCAGTCAGCTGCGGTTCACGCACGCTGCGCCGTTCAATCCATGCAAAGCCATCGCCGTCGCGGAACAGACGTAAATTGCTCCACATTTTACCTTTGGCGTCGCAATGGGCGGCGAGCAGGTGCTGATATTCTGTCATCTGGCTGACATCTGCTGTCACCTGACCCTGCATATATTTTTCGCTGTCCGCGCCAGTAATGGTGGCAAGCGCCCAGTCATCAAGCGTCATCAGCGTCAGCGGTAAACGGGCAGAAGCCGTAGGCTGACGGGGAGGAAAAGGTGTAAAAGCCATAATAGAGTCCTGAGTTGCTTAACGGCGTATTAATGACTAATGGTAAAAGAGCTATGAGGCAATGCAAGTGCTTTCACTACGCGATCTGTGCCTTCTGCGAGGCGACTTCCAAAAAAATGAAGCCCTTGAATTGTTGTGAATTAATTTCGCGATCGCGATTGTGTTTACTGATATTCCCGTAAAAGAAGTCGAAAAACACGTTACAATAGCGGGGTACTGGATTTTCGTGAGACAGGAAGAAGATGGACATTAACAACAAAGCCCGCATTCATTGGGCATGCCGCCGTGGTATGCGCGAACTCGATATTTCAATCATGCCGTTTTTCGAACATGAGTACGACAGCTTAAGCGATGACGAAAAACGCATCTTTATTCGTCTGCTGGAATGTGACGATCCGGACCTGTTTAACTGGCTGATGAATCACGGTAAACCGGCCGATGCAGAACTGGAAATGATGGTCCGACTCATCCAGACACGGAACCGGGAACGTGGTCCTGTGGCAATCTGATTTGCGCGTCTCCTGGCGCGCACAGTGGCTTTCCTTGCTGATCCACGGGCTGGTTGCCGCTGTTATTTTACTCATGCCCTGGCCGCTCAGTTACACCCCGTTATGGATGGTGTTACTTTCGCTGGTGGTGTTTGATTGCGTTCGCAGCCAGCGACGCATTAATGCTCGCCAGGGAGAAATTCGCCTGTTGATGGACGGGCGTTTACGTTGGCAAGGGCAGGAGTGGAGCATCGTCAAAGCGCCGTGGATGATTAAGAGCGGCATGATGCTGCGTTTACGTTCTGACAGCGGAAAACGGCAACATTTATGGCTGGCAGCTGACAGCATGGACGAAGCCGAATGGCGGGATTTACGGCGGATATTGTTGCAACAAGAGACGCAAAGATAAAGATGACGGCAAAGCATATGTGCTAAGCCGTCAGTGACATCAGGCGTAATGCTCTGCCATTTCGTTGAGGATTTGTTCACACCAGCTCTGAATACGCTCGTCGCTAAGGTCATACTGGTTAGTTTCATCCAGCGCCAGACCCACGAACAGTTGCCCGTCAGCAATCACCGGTTTCGGGCTGGTAAATTCATATCCTTCCGTTGGCCAGTAGCCGACGAACTTCACGCCTTTGGTCGAGAGTTTGTCATGCAGCATACCGAGCGCATCGAGGAACCACTCGCCGTATCCCAGTTGATCGCCAAGCCCATACAGCGCAACAATTTTACCTTCGAGGTTCAGGTCGTCGAGCTGATCCCAGACGGCTTCCCAGTCTTCCTGGATTTCGCCAAAATCCCAGGTCGGGATACCCAGAATGAGCACATCGTACTGCTCCATTAATTTCGGGGAGTCGTCCTTGAGGTTATGTAAGGTCACCAGTTCTGGGCCGATAATATCGCGGATTTTTTCTGCCGCCATTTCGGTGTAACAGGTGCTGGAGCCGTAAAAAAGACCCATATTCATAACGTAAGCTTCTCGATTCTGCTGTGGCTTTTGTGGCTAGTGTATCAGAATCGCTTTAGTCACGGCACAATAAGGCATAATGGATCAAATGAGTGACTATAAGGGGCGCAAGTGAAACAGGATCTGGCACGCATCGAGCAGTTTCTTGATGCTCTGTGGCTGGAAAAAAATCTGGCTGAAAATACGTTGAACGCTTACCGTCGCGATCTGTCAATGATGGTGGAGTGGTTGCATCACCGCGGGTTGACGCTGGCGACGGCGCAAAGTGACGATTTGCAGGCATTACTGGCAGAACGGCTGGAGGGCGGGTATAAAGCCACCAGCTCAGCGCGTTTGCTGAGTGCAGTGCGCCGATTGTTCCAGTATCTTTATCGCGAAAAGTTTCGTGAAGATGAGCCCAGTGCGCATCTCGCTTCACCGAAATTGCCCCAGCGTTTGCCAAAAGATTTAAGCGAAGCGCAGGTCGAACGTTTATTACAGGCACCATTAATTGATCAGCCACTGGAGCTACGCGATAAAGCCATGCTTGAAGTGTTGTATGCTACCGGGCTGCGTGTCTCTGAACTGGTCGGGCTGACAATGAGTGATATCAGCCTGCGTCAGGGCGTAGTGCGGGTCATTGGTAAAGGCAACAAAGAGCGCCTGGTGCCGTTAGGTGAAGAGGCGGTTTACTGGCTGGAAACGTATCTCGAGCATGGGCGACCGTGGCTGCTGAATGGTGTGTCAATTGACGTGTTGTTCCCCAGTCAGCGTGCGCAGCAGATGACGCGACAGACCTTCTGGCACCGCATTAAACATTATGCCGTGCTGGCGGGGATCGACAGCGAAAAGCTGTCACCGCATGTGTTGCGTCACGCTTTTGCCACTCACTTATTAAATCATGGTGCGGATTTACGCGTGGTGCAGATGCTACTGGGCCACAGCGATCTCTCCACCACGCAAATTTATACGCATGTCGCTACCGAGCGTCTGCGGCAACTTCATCAACAGCATCACCCGCGGGCGTGATGTCTGAAAAGAACGGGAAGATTTATGAAGAAAGGTTTTATGTTATTTACGTTGTTGGCGGCGTTTTCAGGCTTTGCTCAGGCTGATGACGCGGCAATTCAACAAACGTTAGCCAAAATGGGCATCAAAAGCAGCGATATTCAGCCCGCGCCCGTAGCTGGCATGAAGACAGTTCTGACTAACAGCGGTGTGTTGTACATCACCGATGATGGTAAACATATCATTCAGGGGCCAATGTATGACGTTAGCGGAACGACTCCGGTCAATGTCACTAATAAGATGTTGTTAAAGCAGCTGAACGCGCTTGAAAACGAGATGATCGTTTATAAAGCGCCGCAGGAAAAACACGTCATTACCGTGTTTACTGATATTACCTGTGGTTACTGCCACAAACTGCATGAGCAAATGGCAGACTACAACGCGCTGGGGATCACCGTGCGTTATCTTGCTTTCCCGCGCCAGGGGCTGGAGAGCCAGGCTGAGCAACAAATGAAAGCCATCTGGTGTGCGAAAGATAAAAAGAAAGCGTTTGATGATGTGATGGCGGGTAAAGCTGCCACTCCGGCAAGTTGCGATATCGATATTGCCGATCATTACGCACTTGGCGTCCAGCTTGGCGTTAGCGGCACTCCGGCAATTGTGCTGAGCAATGGCACACTTGTTCCGGGTTACCAGCCACCGAAAGACATGAAAGAATTCCTCGACGAACACCAAAAAATGACCAGCGGTAAATAATTCGCGTGAAACAACAGATACAACTTCGTCGCCGTGAAGTCGATGAAACGGCAGACTTGCCCGCTGAATTGCCTCCCTTGCTGCGCCGTTTATACGCCAGCCGGGGCGTGCGCAGTGCGCAAGAACTGGAACGCAGTGTTAAAGGGTTGCTGCCCTGGCAGCAACTGAGCGGCGTCGAAAAGGCCGTTGAGATCCTTTACAACGCTTTTCGCGAAGGAACGCGGATTATTGTGGTCGGTGATTTCGACGCCGACGGGGCCACCAGCACGGCTCTAAGCGTGCTGGCGATGCGCTCGCTTGGTTGCAGCAATATCGACTACCTGGTTCCAAACCGTTTCGAAGACGGTTACGGCTTAAGCCCGGAAGTAGTCGATCAGGCTCATGCCCGTGGCGCGCAGTTAATTGTCACGGTGGATAACGGTATTTCCTCCCATGCGGGGGTTGAACACGCTCGTTCGTTGGGCATTCCGGTTATTGTTACCGATCACCATTTGCCAGGCGACACATTACCCGCAGCGGAAGCGATCATTAACCCTAACTTGCGCGACTGTAATTTCCCGTCGAAATCACTGGCAGGCGTGGGTGTGGCGTTTTATCTGATGCTGGCTCTGCGCACCTTTTTGCGCGATCAGGGCTGGTTTGATGAGCGCGGCATCGCAATTCCTAATCTGGCAGAACTGCTGGATCTGGTCGCGCTGGGGACAGTGGCGGACGTCGTACCGCTGGACGCTAATAATCGCATTCTGACCTGGCAGGGGATGAGTCGCATCCGTGCCGGTAAGTGCCGTCCGGGGATTAAAGCGCTGCTGGAAGTGGCAAATCGCGATGCGCAAAAACTCGCCGCCAGCGATTTAGGTTTTGCGCTGGGGCCACGTCTCAATGCTGCCGGGCGACTGGACGATATGTCCGTTGGCGTGGCGCTGTTGCTGTGCGACAACATCGGCGAAGCGCGCGTGCTGGCAAATGAACTCGATGCGCTAAACCAGACGCGAAAAGAAATCGAACAGGGAATGCAAGTTGAGGCCCTGACCTTGTGCGAGAAACTGGAGCGCAGCCGCGACACACTACCCGGCGGGCTGGCAATGTATCACCCCGAATGGCATCAGGGCGTTGTCGGTATTCTGGCTTCGCGCATCAAAGAGCGTTTTCACCGTCCGGTTATCGCCTTTGCGCCAGCAGGTGATGGTACGCTGAAAGGTTCCGGTCGCTCCATTCAGGGGCTACATATGCGTGATGCGCTGGAGCGGTTAGACACACTCTACCCCGGCATGATGCTGAAGTTTGGCGGTCATGCGATGGCGGCAGGCCTGTCGCTGGAAGAGGATAAATTCGAACTCTTTCAGCAACGGTTTGGCGAACTGGTTACTGAGTGGCTGGACCCTTCGCTATTGCAGGGCGAAGTGGTGTCAGATGGTCCGCTAAGCCCAGCCGAAATGACCATGGAAGTGGCGCAGCTGTTGCGCGATGCTGGCCCGTGGGGGCAGATGTTCCCGGAGCCGCTGTTTGATGGTCATTTCCGTCTGCTGCAACAGCGGCTGGTGGGCGAGCGTCATTTGAAAGTCATGGTCGAGCCGGTCGGCGGCGGTCCACTGCTGGACGGGATTGCTTTTAATGTCGATACCGCCCTCTGGCCGGATAACGGTGTGCGCGAAGTGCAACTGGCTTACAAGCTCGATATCAACGAGTTTCGCGGCAACCGCAGCCTGCAAATTATCATCGACAATATCTGGCCAATTTAGCGTCATCTTCTCTATAAAAAAGAGCGTGGATTGGGTACAATCCCGCTCTTATCACCGCATTTTGACTAGCTCAATAAAAGAAATCAGACCATGTTTGAAATTAATCCGGTAAATAATCGCATTCAGGACCTCACGGAACGCTCCGACGTTCTTAGGGGGTATCTTTGACTATGACGCCAAGAAAGAGCGTCTGGAAGAAGTAAACGCCGAGCTGGAACAGCCGGATGTCTGGAACGAACCCGAACGCGCACAGGCGCTGGGTAAAGAGCGTTCCTCCCTCGAAGCCGTTGTCGACACCCTCGACCAAATGAAACAGGGGCTGGAAGATGTTTCTGGTCTGCTGGAACTGGCTGTAGAAGCTGACGACGAAGAAACCTTTAACGAAGCCGTTGCTGAACTCGACGCCCTGGAAGAAAAACTGGCGCAGCTTGAGTTCCGCCGTATGTTCTCTGGCGAATATGACAGCGCCGACTGCTACCTCGATATTCAGGCGGGGTCTGGCGGTACGGAAGCACAGGACTGGGCGAGCATGCTTGAGCGTATGTATCTGCGCTGGGCTGAATCGCGTGGTTTCAAAACTGAAATCATTGAAGAGTCGGAAGGTGAAGTGGCGGGTATTAAATCCGTGACGATCAAAATCTCCGGCGATTACGCTTATGGCTGGCTGCGTACAGAAACCGGCGTTCACCGCCTGGTGCGTAAGAGCCCGTTTGACTCCGGCGGTCGTCGCCACACGTCGTTCAGCTCCGCGTTTGTTTACCCGGAAGTTGATGATGATATCGATATCGAAATCAATCCGGCGGATCTGCGCATCGACGTTTATCGCGCATCCGGCGCGGGCGGTCAGCACGTTAACCGTACCGAATCTGCGGTGCGTATTACTCACATCCCAACCGGGATCGTGACTCAGTGCCAGAACGACCGTTCCCAGCACAAGAACAAAGACCAGGCCATGAAGCAGATGAAAGCGAAGCTTTATGAACTGGAGATGCAGAAGAAAAATGCCGAGAAACAGGCGATGGAAGATAACAAATCCGACATCGGCTGGGGCAGCCAGATTCGTTCTTATGTCCTTGATGACTCCCGCATTAAAGATCTGCGCACCGGGGTAGAAACCCGCAACACGCAGGCCGTGCTGGACGGCAGCCTGGATCAATTTATCGAAGCAAGTTTGAAAGCAGGGTTATGAGGAACCAACATGTCTGAACAAAACGCACAGGGCGCTGACGCGGTAGTCGATCTTAACAATGAACTGAAAACGCGTCGTGAGAAGCTGGCGAACCTGCGCGAGCAGGGGATTGCCTTCCCGAACGATTTCCGTCGCGATCATACCTCTGACCAATTGCACGCAGAATTCGACGGCAAAGAGAACGAAGAACTGGAAGCGCTGAACATCGAAGTCGCCGTTGCTGGCCGCATGATGACCCGTCGTATTATGGGTAAAGCGTCTTTCGTTACCCTGCAGGACGTTGGCGGTCGCATTCAGCTGTACGTTGCCCGTGACGATCTGCCGGAAGGCGTTTATAACGATCAATTCAAAAAATGGGACCTTGGTGACATCCTCGGCGCGAAAGGTAAACTGTTCAAAACCAAAACCGGCGAACTGTCTATCCACTGTACCGAGCTGCGTCTGCTGACCAAAGCACTGCGTCCGCTGCCGGATAAATTCCACGGCTTGCAGGATCAGGAAGCGCGCTATCGTCAGCGTTATCTGGATCTCATCTCTAACGATGAATCCCGCAACACCTTTAAAGTGCGCTCGCAGATCCTCTCTGGTATTCGCCAGTTCATGGTGAACCGCGGCTTTATGGAAGTTGAAACGCCGATGATGCAGGTGATCCCTGGCGGTGCCGCTGCGCGTCCGTTTATCACTCACCATAACGCGCTGGATCTCGACATGTACCTGCGTATCGCGCCGGAACTGTACCTCAAGCGTCTGGTGGTCGGTGGCTTCGAGCGTGTATTCGAAATCAACCGTAACTTCCGTAACGAAGGTATTTCCGTACGTCATAACCCAGAGTTCACCATGATGGAACTCTATATGGCTTACGCAGATTACAAAGATCTGATCGAGCTGACCGAATCGCTGTTCCGTACTCTGGCACAGGATATTCTCGGTAAGACGGAAGTGACCTACGGCGACGTAACGCTGGACTTCGGTAAACCGTTCGAAAAACTGACCATGCGTGAAGCGATCAAGAAATATCGCCCGGAAACCGACATGGCGGATCTGGACAACTTCGACTCTGCGAAAGCGATTGCTGAATCTATCGGCATCCACGTTGAGAAGAGCTGGGGTCTGGGCCGTATCGTTACCGAGATCTTCGAAGAAGTGGCAGAAGCACATCTGATTCAGCCGACCTTCATTACTGAATATCCGGCAGAAGTTTCTCCGCTGGCGCGTCGTAACGACGTTAACCCGGAAATCACAGACCGCTTTGAGTTCTTTATCGGTGGTCGTGAAATCGGTAACGGCTTTAGCGAACTGAATGACGCGGAAGATCAGGCGCAGCGCTTCCTGGATCAGGTTGCCGCGAAAGATGCAGGTGACGACGAAGCGATGTTCTACGATGAAGATTACGTCACCGCACTGGAACATGGCTTACCGCCGACAGCAGGTCTGGGAATTGGTATCGACCGTATGGTAATGCTGTTCACCAACAGCCATACCATCCGCGACGTTATTCTGTTCCCGGCGATGCGTCCGGTAAAATAAGCATTACGTTATGCTCACAACCCCGGCAAATGTCGGGGTTTTTTAATTGTGCTGCGCGAAAGCAGACAACAATTTTCTTGCTTCACTATTGGCTGCCTGCATCACCATCCACGGACTGAACGCCCACGGCGTGGCATCAATACCGTGTAATACATCTGCTAAATCACACCATTGATAATCCATCACTTCATCATCGTTGATCTGTAACGCACTGGTGGTACGTGCGGCAAATACCGGACACACTTCATTTTCCACAATGCCATTCGGATCGGTGGCGCGATAGTAGAAGTCAGGATAGATAGATTCAGGAGGCGTAATTTCCACGCCAAGCTCATAACGGCAACGGCGGATCACCGCGTCTTCGTTGCTTTCTCCCAGTTGTGGGTGCCCACAAACCGAGTTAGTCCACACGCCAGGCCACGCTTTTTTGCTAAGGGCGCGGCGGGTAACTAATAATTGCCCTTTGGCATTAAACAGCCAACTGGAGAACGCGAGATGTAAGAGAGTGTCTGCCGTGTGTGCGGCATACTTTTCCAGCGTACCCGTGGGAACTCCCTGTGCATTCAATAAAATGACGTGTTCCGTTTGCATAATTTCTCACATGTAATTCTAATCACTCATCATTATAGATAATTGAAGAGTGAAATGATTAACCAAGTGAGCGTTTATCGACAACCGCCCGTTTTGAGCGGATGTCGACAGGTAAAAACCATTTAAAAAAGCAGCATCATATATTTGAAGCGACTTTCAATGGCCATTGCAACACAGTCAGAAATGACAGGAATAGAGAGAGTAAAAAGCAACAGCAGACTGAATATAGCGCGCATTAAAAGATTCATATTATTCTCCATGCTCATTTTTCTTCAGCTTGCGCATCAGAAGCCACATACGTACTGTCCTGACTTTTAAATCTTTATCAGAGACGGATTCCTTCACCAGGTCAGCATGATGCTGGTAGCCATTAAAGAAGACGTTCAGCACAACGGCGCTAAGGGTTGCGAGCATAATGCCGCTATGCAGCAACGGTTGCAGTACGGCCGGTAACTTAGAAAAGAAATCGTGAGAGAGCGTCGGAGTCATGCCAACGCCGAGACTGATCGCCACAATATAGAGGTTGTAACGGTTGGTGGTGTAGTTACAGCGCGACAGAATTCGAATCCCTGTCGCCAGTACCATGCCGAACATCACCAGCCCAGCGCCGCCCAGCACAAATTGCGGAATGGAGGCGACCAGCACCGCCATTTTGGGCACCATGCCAAACATGATTAATATAATTCCCGAAGAAATACACACCCAGCGGCTATGAACGCGCGTCACGCTAACCAGGCCAACGTTTTGTGAAAATGACGTGTGGGGGAAGCTGTTAAACGTTCCGCCTATCATTGTCCCTACGCCATCGACACGCAGCCCGCGAATAATATCGTGTGAAGAGAGTTTACGACCGACTATTTCACCCAGTGCCAGGAACATCCCCATCGACTCGATAAACACGATGATTAACACGGCAGTCATGGTCAGAATGGAAACGGGATCGAAAATCGGCATACCAAATGACATCGGCGTGACAATCGCAAACCACGAGGCATCATGTAGCCCGGATAAATTGACTTCATTCATCATCCACGAAAGTAAAAAGCCAAATACAATCCCCAGTAATACGGCGACGTTGGACATAAATCCTTTCGCATAGCGAGTAATGAGCAAGATAAAAATTAAGACAGCAAAGGAGATACCTAAATAAACGGGATTACCATATTGCGGATTTCCTTTACCTCCGGCGGCCCAGTCAATACCCACCTGAATGATGCTAAGCCCGATAGAAGTAATCACCACACCGGTAACCAGTGGCGGGAATAAAGGCATCAAGCGACCGATAAGTGGCGCTAATAATGTGGTGATAAAACCCGCGGCGATAGTGGCACCAAATATCCCCAGCAGGCCGATATCCGGGTTCATCCCAATGGCTATCATTGGTGTTACAGCGGCGAAGGTCACCGACATAATCACCGGCAGGCGGATCCCCATAAAGCGGCCGATACCGATACATTGCAATAATGTGACGATCCCGCAGCAAAAGAGATCCGAGCTAATGAGCATCGCAATAGCTTCTTTTGAGAGGCCCAGTCGGTCGCCAATCATAAGAGGAACAGCGACTGCACCTGCGTACATGACAAGGACGTGTTGCAGACCGAGTATGATCAGCTTTCCTGGTGATAATATGCGGTCAACCTCATCAGTTGGGCGGTCTTGCCCAGAAGATGAGGGAAGTTGGGAATCTATGGCGCTCATCAGTGTTTCTCCTTTCGCCCGCCAGAGTAAAAAGCAACCGTTTACGTTCATGAAACTGTCTAAATACATGCTCGTGGAGTGCCAGTTTTTGCGAGGAAGGGGAGTTAGAGACAGGAATTGCGGAGGCAATCACATAATCGTGGTTAAACCACGAAAATGAGAAGAGAACCTGACAATGGAATTATCTGTAATTTTCTCATATTGATATTTCATTAATCATTCTGGCATGTCGCACTCTCGCATTTAATCGTTTTTATCTGGATAGCATTCTTTTGATCGGCAATGTTGAAATAATGAAAGCTGCATAGATTGAGGGGCAATAATTTGAACTCAGTCGCAAAATTATAATTAAATCGGCCATGCTACCTAATATATGCCCATTTATTGCATCGCGAAATTTGAGAAGACATAACTCATTAAATGAAAGGGATGCAAATGAATAAGTTTATCGCTGCTGAAGCTGCGGAATGTATAGGCTGTCATGCTTGTGAAATTGCCTGTGCGATGGCACATAATCAAGAAAACTGGCCGCTGAGTCACAGTGACTTTCGACCACGTATCCACGTTGTAGGGAAAGGCCAGGCTGCGAATCCGGTGGCCTGCCATCACTGCAACAATGCCCCTTGCGTTACGGCTTGTCCGGTTAATGCTCTGACTTTCCAGCCCGATAGCGTACAACTGGACGAGCAAAAATGTATTGGTTGTAAAAGATGCGCAATCGCTTGCCCCTTTGGCGTCGTTGAGATGGTCGATACGATTGCGCAGAAATGCGACCTTTGTAACCAGCGCAGTTCCGGCACGCAAGCCTGTATTGACGTCTGCCCAACACAGGCGTTACGGCTGATGGACGATAAAGGGTTGCAGCAGATAAAGGTGGCCCGCCAGCGCAAAACGGCAGCAGGAAAAGCGTCATCAGACGCTCAGCCATCTCGCAGTGCGGCGTTGCTCCCCGTTAACTCGCGTAAAGGCGCAGATAAAATTTCAGCGAGTGAACGGAAAACCCACTTTGGCGAAATCTATTACGGGCTGGATCCACAACAAGCGACTTATGAGAGTGACCGCTGTGTTTATTGCGCCGAAAAAGCTAACTGCAACTGGTATTGCCCGCTGCATAACGCTATTCCGGATTACATCCGTCTGGTGCAGGAAGGAAAGATTATTGAAGCGGCAGAACTTTGCCACCAGACCAGTTCCTTACCCGAAATCTGCGGCAGGGTATGTCCACAGGACCGTCTTTGTGAAGGCGCATGTACTTTGAAAGATCACTCTGGCGCAGTCTCTATCGGGAATCTGGAACGCTACATCACCGATACCGCGCTGGCGATGGGCTGGCGTCCCGATGTCAGCAAAGTTGTTCCCCGTATCGAAAAAGTGGCGGTGATTGGCGCAGGGCCTGCAGGGTTAGGGTGTGCTGATATTCTGGCGCGCGCAGGAGTTCAGGTTGATGTCTTTGATCGCCATCCAGAAATTGGCGGTATGCTGACTTTTGGCATCCCTCCTTTCAAACTCGATAAAACGGTATTAAGCCAGCGGCGAGAGATATTCACCGCAATGGGAATCGACTTTCATCTTAACTGTGAAATTGGCCGCGATATTACCTTTAGCGATTTAACTTCTGAATATGATGCAGTTTTCATCGGCGTGGGGACTTACGGGATGATGCGAGCAGATCTGCCGCATGAAGATGCGCCCGGTGTCATTCAGGCTCTACCGTTCCTGACTGCCCATACCCGCCAGCTCATGGGGTTGCCGGAGTCTGAAGAGTATCCGCTGACGGATGTGGAAGGTAAGCGAGTCGTGGTATTGGGCGGTGGCGATACGACCATGGATTGTTTGCGGACTTCCATCCGCCTCAATGCCGCCAGCGTGACCTGCGCGTATCGTCGTGATGAAGTCAGTATGCCGGGCTCGCGCAAAGAGGTGGTCAATGCGCGCGAGGAAGGTGTCGAGTTTCAATTCAATGTTCAGCCGCAATATATCGCTTGTGACGAAGATGGGCGTTTAACTGCGGTGGGCCTGATTCGTACCGCCATGGGTGAGCCGGGGCCGGATGGTCGCCGTCGTCCTCGTCCGGTAGCGGGTTCAGAGTTTGAATTGCCCGCCGATGTTCTCATTATGGCCTTTGGTTTCCAGGCGCATGCCATGCCGTGGTTGCAGGGCAGCGGAATTAAACTCGATAAATGGGGCCTGATTCAAACCGGTGACGTCGGGTATTTACCTACCCAGACGCATCTGAAAAAAGTCTTTGCTGGTGGTGATGCTGTTCATGGCGCGGATCTGGTTGTCACTGCAATGGCCGCAGGAAGGCAGGCGGCGCGCGATATGTTAACTCTGTTTGATACGAAGGCATCGTGATGAAATCGTTAATTATCGTTAATCCGGCTGACTGTATTGGCTGCCGTACTTGTGAAGTAGCCTGTGTGGTCGCTCACCCTTCAGAACAGGAGTTGAATGCCGATGTCTTTTTACCCCGGCTGAAGGTACAGCGACTGGACAGCATCAGTGCGCCGGTGATGTGCCATCAGTGTGAAAACGCCCCTTGTGTTAGCGCTTGCCCCGTGGGGGCGCTGACGATGGGCGAGCAGGTGGTGCAGACCAATTCTGCCCGTTGTATTGGCTGTCAGAGTTGCGTGAGTGCGTGCCCGTTTGGAATGATCACCATTCAGTCGTTGCCGGGGGATACCCGGCAACAAATCGTGAAATGCGATCTCTGTGAACAGCGGGAAGAGGGGCCAGCCTGCGTTGAATCTTGCCCAACACAGGCGCTGCAGTTGCTTACTGAAAGAGAACTCAGGCGAGTCCGCCAGCAGCGTATTGTTGCCAGCGGTGAGAATCCTCTGTGAAAGAAATCTCCGCGCTGAAAGGCGCGGAGAATCTATTAGATTGCCCAACCACCCGCGTAAAATGCGACAAGTGCGGCAGTAATGATCACCGTACCAATATTCAGCTTTTGCCATTCGCGTGCAAAGACGCGGCCTACGACCAGTGTCACAAAGCCCAGCATAATACCGGTAACGATATTACAAGTCAGAACGATGAACACGGCACACACCAGGCCAGCCATTGCGTCAATAAAATCGTTGAAATCCAGCTTCGAGACGTTACTTAACATCAGCAAACCTACGTACATCAGAGCGGGTGCAGTGGCGTAACCAGGGATCAAAAATGACAGCGGTGATAAGAACAGAATCAGCAGGAATAACGCCCCCACTACGGTTGCGGTTAACCCTGTTTTACCCCCGGCGGCGGTTCCTGCCGCTGATTCGATATAAACCGCTGCGGGCGCTGCGCCCACCAGGCCGGAGAATATTGAACTTACTGAGTCACTGGTCAGGGCTTTGCCGCCGTTGATGATCTGGTTGTCTTTATCTAACAAATTCGCCTGACCGGCGACGGCACGGATGGTACCAGTGGCGTCGAACACTGCGGTCATCACCAATGCCAGTACACTCGGAAGTACAGTTGGCTGGAGTGCGCCCATAATATCGAGGCTGAAAATCAGAGACTTACCATCTTCGCCAGTCAGGCTTGGCATCGCCACCAGACCGTGGTATTTCACCGCTGGATCAAAGATTAAGCCGATGATCGAGATGGCAATAATCACCAACAAGATCCCGCCGGGTACGCGGCACTTTTCCAGACCGAAGATGACCGCCAGCCCCAGTAAGCTCATCATCACCGGGAAGGAGGTAAACGCACCGAGCGCCACTGGCAAGCCTTCAATCGGGTTTTTGATAACCATTCCCACACCGTTAGCAGCAATCAGCAGCAGAAACAGGCCGATACCGATACCTGTACCGTGAGCTATCCCCATCGGTAAATTACGTAAGATCCAGGTACGCACACCGGTTACGGAAATGGCGGTGAAGATGACGCCCATCAGAAAGACCGCGCCCAGTGCGACAGGAACGCTAATTTGTTGCCCGAGTACCAGACTGAATGCGGTAAACGCCGTCAGGGAAATCGCGCAACCAATCGCCATTGGCAAATTGGCCCATAACCCCATCAGCAACGAGCCGAAGCCCGCGACCAGACAGGTGGCAACAAACACAGCTGCGGGAGGAAAACCTGCTTTGCCCAGCATTCCCGGAACAACGATAACGGAATAAACCATGGCCAGAAAGGTCGTTAAGCCAGCCAGTACTTCCTGACGAACGGTACTGCCACGAGCGGTAATTTTAAAATAATTATCCAGCGCGCCCTGTGGCTTTGGTGCGTCCGGTGTTTGTAGGATGTCTCCAGACATAATGATGTCCTCACGAGGATGTTAAAGTTTTATTATTAGTTGCGTTCGTACACCAGACGACCATCAACGTAGGTGCGGTAGATCGAACGGTCATCGCCCAACGTCATCATCACGAACAATTTGTCGACTAAAGAAACAGAGTTGTCATAGCGCAGCTGCTGTAGCGGAGTGGCGGTGGGTTCCATCACCACGAAATCAGCCTCTTTGCCAGGTAAAAAGTTGCCAATCAAATCGTCAAGGCCCAGAGATTTCGCTCCGCCGAGCGTGGCCAGGTAAAATGCTTCATATGCCGAGAGGCGATAGCCTTGTAGTTGCAACACTTTGTAGGCTTCGTTTAGCGTTTGCAGCATGTTGAAAGTGGTTCCGGCACCGATATCCGTTCCCATGCCCACTTTAACTTTCTTCTGCCATGCTTTTTTCAAGTTGAATAAGCCGCTGCCGAGGTAAAGGTTGGAGGTCGGACAGAAAGCAATGCTGGATTTGGTTTCGCTGAGACGATCCCACTCTTTTTCTTCGAGATGGACGCAGTGAGCAAAGACACAGTTTTTACCGGTCAGGCCGTACTGATGGTAAACATCCAGATAACCATCATGGTCAGGATAAAGCGATTTCACCCAGGCAATTTCATCTTTGTTTTCACAGAGATGGGTATGTACCCACGTATCCGGATATTCTTCTTTCAGGCGTTGCGCCATCGCCATCTGTTCAGGAGATGAGGTAGGGGCGAAGCGTGGCGTAATCGCATACAACAGACGACCATTTTTGTGCCAGCGTTCGATCAGTTCTTTGCTTTGGTGATAGCTGCTTTCGGCAGTGTCGAGCAGATAATCCGGTGCGTTGCGGTCCATCATCACCTTACCGGCAATCATACGCATATTGATATGACTGGCGGCTTCAAACAGCGCATCAACGGATTGCGGATGAACAGTGCCAAACACCAGCGCCGTGGTGGTTCCGTTACGTAAAAGCTGCTTGATGAAGAATGCCGACATTTCGCGGGCGTACTCTAAATCCTCATAACGACGTTCAGTAGGGAAAGTGTGTTTATTCAACCACTCCAGCAATTGTTCACCATAGGCCCCCACCATTTCACTTTGCGGATAATGGATATGTGTATCGACAAAGCCCGGTACTATCAGTTTGCCGCGATAGTCGCGCACGCGAATGGTGTCAGGAATTTGATGCTTTCCGTCTTCCCATTCGCCAAACCATTCCACTTTTCCCTGTTTAATGAGTAATAAACCATCCTCAATAAACCGCAGCGCAGAGGCAATCTCTTCCGGGTTATCGACCGTACGGGTGACATCAATAAAACTGCCTCGTACCGCTTTTAACGTGTGTTCTCCTGACATCATTGACTCCTTTACTGTTAATCCATCTCTTCCGCTGAGGTAATACCAGGCAGAACGTTTTCCTGTCGGTAGCCACCAGGGAGGATAATATTTAATAAAATCGCAGTTAACCCGCCAGCACAAATAGGGTTTTCAACTAATACATAAATAGAGGCTGGCAATATTTTAAAAATTTCGGGATCGTAGGAGACGCCAAGTCCTAAACCTAAAGAAGTGGCGACAATAAGTGTTTCTCGGCGCTTTAAACCGTTGGTGATGATGATGCGAATCCCAGCGATAGCAATCATGGAAAACATCAACGTCATTGCGCCTCCCAGAACTGCCGAGGGTATGGTTGTGAAGAAGCCGCCAATCATCGGAAACAAGCCGAGGATAACCAGCATTACCGCGATGGTTCGCCCGACATAACGTGAAGCGACGCCAGTCATCTGAATAACCCCATTATTTTGCGCAAACGTGGTTAATGGTAATGAACCGACAGCGGAGGCGATAACAGAAACCAGACCATCTGCCAGCACGCCGCCTTTCAGTCGGGACTGATACTCTTCCCCCTGAATGGGGCGGCGGGAAACCATTGCCGTGGCGGTGATATCGCCGACTGCTTCCAGCACGCTAAGCAGATAAATCGTGCCAACCACCAGGAACTGATGGAAGCTAAAACTAAAGCCGTATTTGAACGGATGCGGGATGGTGATTAACGGCAAATTGCGCATACTGCTGAAATCCACCATGCCCAGGCATAACGATGCGATATAGCCGACACATAGCCCAATGGCGATCCCTCCCATGCGTAGCAACGGACTGCGACAGCAGTTAAAGCCGATCACCACAATTAAAACCAATAAACCAACGCCGAGATGTTCGTAATTGCCGAACGTACCGCTGCTTTTGGCTGCAAATCCTCCACCAAAATCGATAATGCCGACTTTAATCAGGCTTAAGCCGATCATCAGTACCACAATACCGCTGACGGTAGGCGTAATAACCCGACGTAAATAGGGCAGGATAAATGAAGATCCGACAACCAGAAATGCGCCAACGAAGGAGACGCCGAGGAGCGACGACATGATTAACTCTTCGTGAAAACCGTCGCTTTTCATGCTGCTGCCCAGCGCAATCATGACCGTAACAAATGAAAAATTGACTGACTGAATTGAGAGAAGACCAGAACCGACGATGCCGTAGCGGTTTACTTGTAACCAGGTACCAATACCAGAGGCGATCATCGCCATAGAAACCAGATAGGCGGTTGTTTCAGCGGAAAGCTGTAAGGCCGCACCCACGATTAACGCGGGGGTTACCATCGGAACGAAAATTGCCAACAGATGGGTAATGGCACCAACGAGAGCCTGATGAAAGGGAGGGCGATCCTCCAGTTCAAATATAAGGTCAGAACCTGCATGGTTTATATCAGACATCCCTTCACTCCTTTTAAAGTAAATTTGATCATCTGAATCAGTAAAATAAATTCCCACGAATTTGGGGCGCAGGACGCCTTGAGAACGGCTTATCTCATTTTCGCAGTCACTATTTAGTCATCGTCCAAACAGAGAAACAGGCCGCCGAAGCGGCCATTTATTATTTATATTTTTTCCAGCGCGGTGAGTATTTTCTCCGGTGTGAAATGCCATTCGCGTAACCAGATGCCGCATGCATCGTGAATTGCGATAGCAATCGCCGGAGCTGCGCCATTTACACCGATTTCCGAGATCGATTTCGCCCCGAACGGGCCGACTTTATCGTCGCTCGGCACCAGCACAGCGCGGAAATCACGCGGAATGTCACCAATTTTCGGTGCGCCGTAACTGCGTAAATCACGCGTTAACGGGTGACCTTCGGCGTCATAAATGATCTCTTCGCTCATACTGTGGCCGATAGCTCGCAGAGTGGCACCGTAGATTTGTCCCAACGCTAACTCTGGATTGACCGGTGTACCGCAGTCCAGTAAGGCGTAGAATTTATCCAGGCGGATTTCACCCGTACGCGTGTTGACGGCAACTTCAGCGAAGTTTGCGCCATACGGGAAGGCGAAATCAGGTGTGATATAACTGCCAGTTCCCACCAGTGAACCAAAGCCGGTGCCGGTTTCGCCTTTATGGGCTATCTCTCCGAAACTAACTTCGCCTTTCTTGCCGCGAACGACGCCCGGCGTTGCTAGTTGAACATCTGCCACTGGCTCACCCAACATTTGCGCGCCGTGGAACAGGATTTTCTCCCGCAGATTTTCCGCTGCCAAACGCGCAGCGTTACCCGAGAAGCAAGTACCGGACGAGGCATATGCGCCTTTATCAAACAGTGCATGATCGGTATCACCAGAGATAACATGCACGTCCTGCGGTGGGCAGTGCAGCACTTCTGCTGCCAGTTTGGTCACCACAGTATCCAGACCAGTACCAATATCCGCACCACCGGAATGAACGATAAAGGTACCGTCTGATTCCAGTTTGATCATGCAGTTAGCCTGATCGATATCCGGGATCCCTGATTTCTGCATGATAATGGCGACGCCACGACCGATGTGCCAGTCACCGTTTTGTGGTTTTGGTGAAGACCATTGGATCATCTCGCGACCCTGACGCAGGATCTCTTCCAGTGCGCAGCTGGCGGCGGAAGGAACGGAGGTCGGCGCTTTACCTTCACCGATTGCACCGAGAATTTTCAGCTCTTGCCCTTCGTGTACCCGGTTACGTTCGATAATTTCCAGTTGGTCGATCTGTAACTGTTCAGCCAGTTCCGCTAATGCCATGGTGATAGCGAAGTTACCTTTCGGTGCGCCATAACCCTGATAAGCACCATTTGGGCAAATGTTGCTGTAGTAGGTGGTGACCTGGAAATCGACGTTATCGCACGGATATAACGGCAGCGACAGCGCCGGTCCGTTACACGGTACGGTGAGTGAGTGGTTGCCGTAAGGGCCAGTGTTGGCGCGGAAATCCATCTTCACTGCCGTCAGGCGACCATCTTTTTTCGCGCCCAGTTTGACGGTGACTTTCGCGACGTGACGAGAAGTGTTAGCAATAAACTCTTCTTCACGGGTATAGCGGAACAGTACCGGACGCCCGGTCACGCAGGTTGCCCAGGCGCACACTTCTTCCAGCAGGATGTCCTGTTTAGAACCAAAACCGCCGCCTACACGTTCTTTAATGACATGAACTTTATGTTGTTTCATGCCCACGAGGCGCGCGACCTGGCGGCGTAAGTGCCATGGTACCTGGGTGGAGGCGTGGATCACCAGACGATCACCGTCCATACGGGTAAAGCAGATATGTGTTTCAGTCGGGCACTGCTGTGCCTGCGTTGAGTTATAGGTTCGCTCAATGATCACATCGGCATCGGCAAAGCCTTTGTCCATATCGCCAATATGACCATGAATACTGGCAGCGATATTTTTGCGTGGGCGAGAACCGATCGGGAAGTTGATGATCATATGCTCGCCGCGCTGGGCTGCATGGCTGTTATCATCTTCCAGAGTATCTGGCGCACCAGCAACATACACCACCGGTTCATCGTGCACGACAGGCGCATCTTCCGCCATTGCTTCGTCGATCGACATTACCGGTTTAAGCACTTCATATTCAACGTCGATGAGCTTCAATGCTTCGAGCGCAATTTCTTCACTTTCAGCGACGACCGCAGCAATACGATCGCCGACGTGACGCATTTTCTTGCCGAACATACGGCGGTCAAGCGGTGACGGTTCCGGTGCGCTCTGACCACCCGGGGTATAGTAAATATCCGGGCAATTCAGGTGAGTAATAACGTGAACGACGCCCGGTAAGGCTTCAGCTTTGCTGACATCCAGATGAGTAATCAGTGCGTGAGCGTGTGGGCTACGTAACATTTTAATGACGCAGGCGTCAGCCGTTACGCGATCTTCAACATAGCAGGGTTTCGCCTGCACCATTTTCGCGGCATCAGTTTTAGGATAATGCTTGCCAATGACTTCAAGGTCGTCACGGAAAGTCGGAGCGATATCAATGGTGGCCTGCGGATTATTTTTACGTGCAACCGCCAGTTCAATGACCTGATAGTATTGCTGCCAGCCTGCATCGCGGCTAAACAGACCTGAGAGCGCGTCGTCGATCTCTTCGCGGGTAGGTGCGTCGATGCGATCGAGAAGATCGGTGATAATCAGAGCCGCAGCTGGATCGTTATAACCAGACTGCACCACGCCAACATCAACCATGGCCTGTTGAACCAGACTTAACTCATTCCATTTGCCCAGAGATTCTGCGGTACGAATATCTGCCTTCTCTAACTGTGCGGCGATAAGCAAGGACGCGTTAACGATATTACCGTTAAAGATAATTGCGTCAGAACCGGCAAACCCAAAACCATCATCACTGTTGCGTACAGAGTGCATTCCCATGTTAAACAACAGCTTTTGCACGTTTTCGCCTGGATTAACGGTTAGCTCCTGAGGCGCGCCATTTAAAGTAAAGTGGATGATCATACGGCTTCCTCCCCAGCCTGTTGGCAGTCGGCATACAGGTCGGCTACCAGAACTCCCGTGATATAGCGTTTATAGGCCACGCTGCCCCGCAAATCTTCCTGCGGGAAAATGGCGTTGGCGACAGCCTGTTCAAGGGCATTGCCTTCCAGATTTTGTTTTTCGACATCGTGCAGACGCAGTGCTTTACTGGCGACGCCATCCAGCGCAATTCGCATACCGTCGTGGTCTGTCATTGCAACGGCTGCCGTCACGACGGTTAAACCTGCCTGAGAACGGCTAATTTTGCGGGTCGCACAGGTGCGATACGGATCTTTAATGATAATTTCGGTTAACAGGCGATCGCATGGGCAGGCCAGGTAGTCCTCGATTGACAGCGTTTCGCCGTTGCCAAAAACCAGTTCAGCATCCAGTGCCAGCAGGACGGGAAGCAGCACCGACTCTTCCTGCCGGGCGGCGATTTCACCACCAATGGTCGACTGATTACGAACATGGCGTGAGTAAACAAAACCGAGAGCTTCACGCAGTGCTGCAGGAATAAATCGTGCATCACGCAGTGACTGCAAGCGAGACATTGCGCCAATTCGTAGTGCACCGTTATCCCAGTCAATCCAGTCCAGCTCCAGATCCTGCAAGGAAATGGCAATCTTTTTATCGGTACGGGTTGGTGTAGCGTTGAGTTTGCTGCCCCCGGCGAACCAGACGGCTTCATCCTGGTAGCGGCGCTTCAGTTCCAGCGCTTGTTCGACAGAGTCGGGTCTGAAAAATTGTTCAATCATCGTCTTTCCTTAATTTCCCCTCTTCTCTGAAAGAAGAGGGGAGCTGTTATTTATGCCAGCGCATCCATCCGACGCCACATACTGGCAGCGGCTTTTCTGGCTTGCGCATAAATGGAATCGCAATCGAAGTTAAACTGACGGTCTTCATAGACCATCACACCATTGACCATCACGCTGTGAACGCTGCCTGAGCCCATACCGAAAGCGATATGCCCGGCGATATTGTCTGCCAGCAGCGGCGTTGGCGAGTTGTAATCACAAATGGTTAAATCGGCTTTGTAACCGGCTTCCAGAAGGCCAAATTTCGCGCCAAAGTTGCGGCTCATCAGTTCGTTGCCGTTAGCCAGTGCTTTGGCAAAACTGTCAGGCCACAGCGGGCCACCCGCATCGCGATGTTTAAAGAAGGCAAATTTCATCTCTTCAAACATGTCCGAACCAATGCCGTCCGTTCCCAACGCCAGATTGCGGATGTCGCTAAGGTGATGGTTGTAGCCGACATGGTTGTTCATGTTTGAACGGGCGTTATGCACCAGGAACGCATCGCGCTGATTGAGTAGGGCGATGTCATCTTTCGACAAGTACAGCCCATGAGCGACCAGCGTTTTGCTGTCGATGAGATCGAATTGCGTCAGTCGTGCCAGTAGGTCTTTGCCGTACCAGTGGTGACTGTAGGAAACGTCGTAAAGGTCTTCCGCAGCGTGAATATGCAAACCACGACCTGTGGTTTTCACGGCTTCACGCAGCATCTCCAGACCGGCATCCGGCACGGTAAACGGCGCGTGAGCGCCGATATGTGCTTCCACCAGATACGGCTCGGTTGCTGCTTTCTTCGCCTCATCAATCTGACGGGCGAAGCGGATGTTTTCTTCTACACCTTCCTGCAACTCTTTGATGCCGTTGTTACGGTCAGTAGTTTCAAAACAGGTCATCGCGCGCAGGCCAACTTTTAAAAATGCGTTGCGCAATGTGGAGAGCGACCCGTCGATATACGCCGGAGAGGCATGGTGATCGATAACCGATGTACATCCGCTCTTAATCGCTTCCAGGGAACAAATCAGTCCGCTGTAATAGAGCGACTCTTCATCAAGGGCGCGATCGAGCCGCCACCAGAGATTTTTCAGCGTTGAGATGAAATCCGGGCAGGGGGCGATGTTTGCCATAATTCCGCGGGAAAGTCCCGAGTAAAAATGGTTATGCGAGCAGACAATTCCCGGCATCACAATCCGACCATGCATCTCTTTGTAGCTGGCATCGGGGTAGCGTTGCGTCAGGGCATCGCCGATAGCGACAATCACATCATTTTCGATGGCGATATCAACGCCTTCCTGCACTTTCGCCGGGTGTAACTGCACTGCGGTGACATTCTTCAGAATCAACATGATTACACCTCCACGCGGCCCAGCAGATAATGATGATGCTGGTGGACATGGCTAATAATGCGGCACATATCGTTCAGCTCCGGTGGTACGTTGTTGAACTGACCTTCGCTGTCGATGTTTAACACCCAGCTTTGGTTATTCAGACGTACGCGTACCCGGCAATCTTCCACCAGGAAGCCTGGGTTGCTGCTGTTATCAAAATCTTGCGACAGGCTGAAGACGGTGATTTTGTCTTTGTACGGTTTACCGTTCCACGGGCAGAATTGGGCGCAGTTGCCGCATTCGTTGCAGTAGGCATCGAGATGCAGCGTCTGGAAACGGTTCTGGAAGCCAGGGACCGCAATGGATACGTTGGCGCGGTTCGGGCAGACATCCACACACTTGCTGCAAACGTAGTTACATTCAAGGCAGCGAGCGGCTTCCTGCGCGACAAACGCGTCACGATCGTCACTGTTCACCAGAGTGATAGAGATATCGCCTTTACGTTGATAGATTTCCGCCGGATTGACGTTATTCCAGTATTTATCGTTCTGGTGGGAACGGATATTTTCCCGACTAAGGATGGCATCGGTCGCCCGACGCGCGGTTCCGACAGCAGCGACAATGGAGGATGGTCCGCGCTGTACGTCGCCGATCATAAAGACGTCAGTCAGACGCGTTTCGCCATTATGGTCGACGTCTGGCCAGCCGTTTTTGTCCAGCGGCACGCCCATTGCATTCAGGGCTTCAGTATCCTGCTGTTCACCAATGGCGGTGATCAGGCTGTCCACATGCAGTGTTACTGTTTCGTTGGTTTCAACCGGACGGCGACGACCTTTCTCATCAGGTTCGCCAAGCGACATAACGCGCAAGGTTAAGGTGCCATCAGCATCGAAACGTTCCGGATTATTCAGAAAACGGAACTCCACGCCGTCGTGCAACGCTTCTTCATACTCTTCGCGCCATGCTGGCATCTCTTGCAGTGAACGACGGTAAACGACCGTTGCTTTTTCTACGCCTGGAACGCGTAACGCCGCACGAGAGCAGTCCATTGCGGTGTTACCCGCCCCGACAACGACCACATGTTTGCCCAGCTTGAGCGCTGTGCCCTTGTTGTATTCACGCAGGAAGGGGAGTGATTTCCAGACATTTTGGTTGTCGCCCGCCAGTTTCACACCGCTATTTTTATCAGTGCCGGTGGCAATCAGAACATAGTGGAAGCCCTGATTTTTTAACTGTTCAACGGTCAGATCGGGTGAGCAGCCATACTCAAATTTCACGCCGTGAGCGGCAACAAAATCGATATCGTGCTGAATTAACTCTGCAGGAATACGGAACTGAGGAATGATATTTTTCACCACGCCGCCCGCGTTGGCTTCGCGTTCAAACAGCGTAACCGGATGGCCCGCTCTGGCAAGGAAGTAACCTGCGGCCAGACCCGCCGGACCTGCACCAATCACGGCAACCGGATGGCGTGAACCAGAACCGGCTGGTTTGTGCCAGCGTTGCTTATATTCATCCCAACCTTTTTCCAGCGCGACTTTTTTCAGTTCGCGGATATTCAGCGCACTGTCGTAATCCAGGCGGGTACAGTTGTATTGGCACTGGTGATCGCAAATATGACCGGTAATGGCGGGCAGGGCGTTGCGTTGATAGATGAGTTCCAGCGCGTCGGCATAGCGGTGTTCGCCAAGCAGACGGATGTATTCCGGAATATCTTGCTTGATAGCGCAGGCAGTAACACAGGGGGCAACGTAGCAATCGGTCAGCGGCAGGTCTTCAGCCACTTCAATACGCTCTTCTGGCTTCCAGTGTTTCTGGGTGTATTCCATGGTTAACGCATCTGCTGCCAGTCTGTTCAGTCGTTCGACGTCAACATGGTCAAGTCCCCAGGCATCGGAGCCTTCCAGCTCGCGCATGCAGGCACTTAAGCGCAGATAGCCGCCAGGTTTCAGCAGGTCGGTTGCCATAGTAATAGGGCGAATACCAGTATCAAAAATATCGCGGATAGTCAGCTGACTGGCACCACCGGAATAAGAAATGGGCAGTTTGCCGTCAAAGGCGCGAGAGAGAACTGCTGCAACGTTGATGGAGAGCGGGAACAGCGCACGGCCTGACATATACATCTCTTCACCAGGCAGTGCGCCTTTATTGTTGATGGTGCCGAGAGTGTTAGTCAGTTTTACGCCAAAGCCGAGTGATTTTTCTTTTGCCAGTGCCATCAGGCGTTCCAGCATTTCCAGCGCTTGCGTCAGCTTGAGGTCGTGATCAAATGACTCTTCTTTTAAGCCTATGTAACCGAAACCGCAGACATCGAGGATCTCACGAACACGCGCGTACCCCAGTAAGGTCGGGTTGAGTTTCACAAAGGTATTGAGCCCTTTTTCTTCCAGCATGTAGCGGCAAATGGCTTCGATTTCATGCGGAGGACAGCCGTGCATCGTGGAGAGGGTGACGCCCTGCACCATACTGGTGGGGATGCGAGCGGGTAAGGCTTGCAAGCTTTCGCGTTTTTCCTGCAATCCGTGGTGGGCTAAAAATGCGTCATCCTGGAGTAATTTATTCAGCGTATCGCGATATTGAGCGAATTTCGGATGGTCAGATGCGTCCATCATATTGTCGATGAACTGTTGCATCGGCGGTTGCTTAATACCTTCGAGGTTGTAACCGACGCTCATATTAAAGATGAACGATTTACTGGAATCAGAAGGCTGGAAGATCGCTTCGAGAAGGTGCAGGGCAAACCAGGCTTTGAGGTATTCATCCCAGGCTTTAAGCAGGGTAAATTCGGTGGACCATTCGGTGTTAAAGCACTCGTCTTCGGCATCGATACAGGGCTTTTCCAGCTCCAGGCGGTCAAGAATTTGGACGGTTTTTAGTTCGATGAAGCGTCCGCCAGTCAGCCAGGAAGTGACAATATTTTGCGCGAGCTGCGTGTGCGGGCCAGCGGCAGGGCCGACGGGAGTGGCACAGGTTTCACCGAAGACGCTAACAGTTTTACCTTTTACGGGTGAGTAAAACTGTTGCTCGGGAATACCAAAGATTGAGCGTTGTTGTTGGTATTCATCAAATATGCGCGTCAAAAGTTCCTCAAACGGAATGGGACGCATAATATCCCCCATAACCCTCTCCTTAGCTTATACAGATATCATTGAGTGACCGGTGTTGAGAAATCCGGTGGTTTAGGGGGATAGAGCAACAATCGCACCACTCTTGCCAGGTTTGGCGGGAAATATAAAAAAATGTGAGGCGGCTCGAAACTTAATGGCTTTTTGTGAATGAACTCACAGGTGCCAAATGAGAATTAAAATCACTCCTGAAAATTATTATTGCCAGCCCATTTATCACTTTTTCTCTTTTCTCAAAATCAGTGATTCCTTATCATTATGATAAAGAGTGCTGGAGGGATTAGATATTTGAATGCAATCGTTTAACTACGTTTTCTAAATTTCAGTATACCTTTTCTTCGCTGTAATAAAGTCGTCCGGAGTATCAATATCTAAAATTATTTCTGCATTTTCTATTTCGACGGAATAATGTTCTCCCATAAGGAGTGCCTGACGCATATTGGTGACATTGGGTCGCTGGATTGCCTGCATCAGGCATGGTTTTGACACTAAAATCGGATGGCCGGGGATGCCATTATGGAGTGGCAGTATTGCGCCATCATTTCGTAACGACCAGATTTTTCTAAAAATATCGATGGTGAGGGTTGGCATATCTCCGTGGGTGAGAAAACAATGTTCTGTTTGCACCGCGGGTACTGCGGCCTTTACTGATGTCAGTAAACCCTGCGCATAATCTGGGTTGTGGATAATAGTGATATTGCTCTGGTTCGCATAACGTTCGTGCAGTTCATTACCACGATAGCCGGTGACTAAAATAATTCGGCTACAAAACTGCAACGCATTTTTGATACTTGTATCAAGAATTGTTCCCTGTTGCCAGGGTAACATCATTTTCCATTGCCCCATTCTTGATGATAATCCTGCGGCGGTAATTATACAGTCGATGGCTGACATAGTGATTCCATTATTTACAGGAGCTAATAACGCCTGATAATTGCGTTACTTCCTGATGGATTACGTTGAGGGTAATTTATCCCAGAGAGGTCCATAAAGACGCGTGAAAAGTATAATTGACCCATCGGCATTATTCATTGATTTAGGCGCGCAGAAACGTCCCACTGTGATTTCTGTTGTTGGTGCTGGGGGGAAAACCAGCTTGCTTTTTTGGCTGGCAGAACTGTTCCAGGCGAGCGGCAGGCGTGTATTAATCACTACGACGACACATATGTTTATGCCAACATCTCACTGGCCCGTGGTTTTCTGTCGTGATCCCGCCATGCTTCCTCATGCGTCTTTTATATCCCCCATTTCATTTTGTTTTCACAGCTGGAAAGCGAATCAGGGAAAAGTGCAGGGATTTACGCCAGAAGCGATTGATGCACTGGTACAACGACCAGAGTGTGACGTAATTCTCATTGAAGCAGATGGCTCGCGTGGAATGCCGTTAAAAGCGCCTGATGAGCACGAACCTTGCATACCTAAAAGCAGTTGCTGCGTGATTGCTGTGATGGGAGGACATATTTTGGGTGCGAAAGTGAGCACAGAAAATGTCCATCGCTGGTCGCAGTTTGCTGATATTACTGGGTTAACACCTGATGCACCCTTGCAACTGAGCGATCTCGTTGCGCTGGTTCGCCACCCTCAGGGGGCGTTTAAAAACGTACCGCAAGGTTGTCGGCGAGTCTGGTTCATTAACCGTTTTTCTCAATGTGAGAATGCGATTGCGCAAAGCGAGCTCCTTCAACCGCTGCAACAACACAACGTAGAGGCAATCTGGCTGGGCGATATACAAGAACATCCTGCAATCGCGCGCAGATTTGTGAATTAGCGGCCCGGGTATTCCGGGTTACTGAAAGGATATCCATTGAGGTTGGTATGAATATTTTCACAGAGGCTGCAAAACTCGAAGAGCAAAATTGTCCGTTTGCGATGGCGCAAATTGTTGATAGCCGAGGCTCGACTCCCCGCCATTCTGCACAAATGTTAGTGCGCGCCGATGGCTCTATCGTCGGTACAATTGGTGGCGGAATGGTTGAGCGGAAGGTGATTGAAGAGTCGCTTCAGGCATTGCAGGAACGTAAGCCGCGATTATTCCATGGACGTATGGCTCGTAACGGTGCGGATGCTGTCGGGTCAGATTGTGGAGGTGCAATGTCAGTATTTATCAGCGTCCATGGTATGCGTCCACGTCTGGTGTTGATTGGCGCGGGGCATGTCAACCGGGCGATAGCCCAGAGTGCGGCGCTATTAGGATTTGATATTGCCGTTGCTGATATTTATCGCGAAAGCCTCAATCCTGAACTATTCCCACCATCAACCACGCTTCTCCATGCTGAGTCGTTTGGTGCGGCAGTGGAAGCACTGGATATTCGCCCTGATAATTTTGTCCTGATTGCCACGAATAATCAGGATCGTGAAGCCCTCGACAAACTCATTGAACAACCCATTGCATGGCTGGGGTTGCTGGCAAGTCGCCGCAAGGTTCAGCTTTTCCTGCGCCAATTGCGTGAGAAAGGCGTGGCTGAAGAACATATTGCCCGTTTACATGCGCCCGTTGGTTACAACATAGGTGCGGAAACGCCGCAGGAGATCGCCATCAGCGTGCTGGCAGAAATATTACAGGTGAAAAATAACGCGCCGGGTGGGCTGATGATGAAGCCTTCTCATCCTTCCGGACACCAGCTGGTGGTGATTCGCGGTGCGGGGGATATCGCCAGTGGTGTAGCGCTACGTCTGTATCATGCGGGTTTTAAAGTGATCATGTTGGAAGTGGAAAAACCGACAGTGATTCGTTGTACCGTGGCATTTGCCCAGGCCGTGTTCGATGGCGAAATGACGGTCGAAGGCGTCACCGCCCGCCTGGCAACCAGCTCTGCGGAGGCGATGAAACTTACCGAACGCGGATTCATCCCTGTGATAGTAGATCCCGCCTGTTCATTGCTTGATGAACTGAAACCGCTTTGCGTGGTGGACGCTATTCTGGCGAAACAGAATTTGGGGACGCGGGCAGATATGGCACCAGTAACAATCGCGCTTGGGCCGGGCTTTACTGCAGGGAAGGATTGTCATGCGGTAATTGAAACAAATCGCGGGCACTGGCTCGGTCAGGTGATTTACTCTGGTTGTGCGCAGGAGAATACCGGTGTTCCTGGCAATATTATGGGGCATACCACCCGACGGGTGATCCGTGCTCCTGCTGCAGGCATTATGCGATCCAACGTGAAATTAGGCGATCTGGTGAAAGAGGGCGATGTGATTGCCTGGATTGGTGAGCATGAAATTAAAGCACCGTTGACGGGGATGGTGCGTGGCTTGTTGAACGACGGACTGGCAGTGGTCGGTGGTTTTAAAATTGGTGATATCGATCCTCGTGGTGAAACGGCTGATTTCACCAGCGTTTCTGATAAAGCCCGGGCGATTGGCGGCGGCGTACTTGAGGCGTTAATGATGTTGATGCATCAGGGCGTTAAAGCGACAAAAGAAGTGCTGGAAGTGGCTTAAATGAAAATGGCCGGATGGTATTACCCACCCGGCCTTTAAATTACTGACAAATCACCGTTCCGGTTTTGCCTTCAATCCCTTCTTTCGCTTTGCTCAATACGGTAATCAGTGCTTCACGACCTGCGCGAGAGCGAGCAAACGAGGCGGCAGCTTCCACTTTAGGCAGCATAGAACCTTTCGCAAAATGACCTTCTTCGATAAAGCGTTCAGCATCACTTAATGACAGGCGATCGAGCCACTGTTCATTCTCTTTACCGAAGTTAATGGCCACTTTTTCTACCGCAGTCAGAATGATCAGCATATCGGCATCAATCATTTCTGCTAAACGGGCGCTGGCCCAGTCTTTATCGATAACCGCACTGGCACCGCGCAGATGGTTACCTTCACGAATAACGGGAATGCCACCACCGCCAACGGTGATCACTACCTGGCCTGCTTCTACCAGCGCTTTTACCGTCTCTTTTTCAATAATATCAACCGGTTTTGGTGAAGCAACAACACGACGATAGCCGCGACCAGCATCTTCTTTCAGAGTGTAACCCTGTTTTGTCAGTTGCTCTGCTTCTTGCTCGGTAAAGAACGAACCGATCGGCTTGGTCGGGTTGAGGAATGCCGGATCGTTAGCGTCGACTTCGACCTGAGTAACCAGCGTTGCTACAGGTTTATTAATGCCCCGAGAAAGCAGTTCTTCTCTTAAAGCGTTTTGTAGATCGTAACCAATATAACCCTGGCTTAAGGCAACACAGACAGACATCGGCAGCATTGGCGAGTGCGCTTCAGTTTTTGCGGCAGCTTCAAAGGCCTGGTTAATCATGCCCACCTGCGGCCCGTTACCATGAGTGACGATAACTTCATGTCCCTGGGCAATTAAATCAACAATTGCCTGAGAAGTAATTTTTACCGCTTTCATTTGTCCGGCCAGGTCATCGCCCAGCGCATTCCCGCCCAGGGCGAGAACAATTTTCTTACTCATTTTTCCTCACTCATCATTCTTGATTGTGTATAGATCCCTGGCAGTGGTTAGAGCACGGGAGGGACAAACGGTTTGCGTCGCAGGAAACGACCTCGCCCGGCTTTGCCTGTAAAGGTGCCGTCACAGAAAATCGTTTCACCACGGGATAAGGTTCTGACAATCGCGCCCTGACAGGTAAAACCCTCCCATGGCGAATAGTCAGCGTTGTCGTGGAGATGGCGATGCTGAATTTGTTGGCTCTGACGTGGGTCGATAATCACCACGTCGCCATCGGAACCGGGCGCTAATAATCCTTTTTGCGGCCACAGGCCAAACAGCCTGGCGGGCATCGCGCTGGTTAATTCAACAAAACGCTCCGGTGAGATACGTCCCGTCATCACGCCACTGGAGAACAGCAGTTGCATGCGGTTCTCCACACCGGGTAAGCCATTTGGGCAGCGACTGAAATCGCCTTTAGAAATTTGCAGGCGTTGAGCCATTGAGAACGTGCAGTGATCGGTCGCCACCACGTCAATCGCACCATCGCTGATGCCACACCACAGTTTGTCCTGCTCGCGTACGTTACGCAGCGGTGGGCTAAGAATGAACTTCATGCCATCTTCTGTATCGTAACTGCGTTCGTCCAACAGGAGATATTGTGGGCAGGTTTCAACCCAGACTAGCTGGTGATTCGCACGGGCAAGACGCAGATAATCCAGACCTAAGCCGTTAGACAGGTGCACGATATAGAGCGGGGCGTTACCGGCAATTTGTGCCAGGTTAATCATGCGGGCGATGGCTTCCGCTTCGCATTCCAGAGGGCGACTCAAGGCGTGATAGCGCGGCGCGGTTAACCCTGCGGCGATAAACTCCGCCCGCTTGCTGGCGATAGCCGCATCATTTTCCGGGTGCACGGTGGTCAGCGCGCCGGATTCATGCAGACGGCGTAATGCCTGCAAAACCTCGTCATCGTTGAGTTTGTATTGATAGGTTAAATAGAGTTTAAAACTGCTCAGCCCTTCCTCGACCATCATAGGGATTTCGTCGAGGATGGCGTGATTAATGTGCTGGATCACACCATGAAAGCTGTAGTCGATGACCGCCTTATGGGCGGCATAGCCACGATAAACCTCCAGTTGATGGCGTAACCGACAGCCGTTTGGGCCAAATCCCATATGGTCAATAATGGTTGTTGTACCGCCACACGCAGCTGCGCGGGTACCGGTAAAAAAATCATCACAACTGCGCGCGATGCCGACATCAATATTGAAATGCGTATGGACATCCACGCCGCCAGGGAAAACGTAACAGCCAGTGGCATCAATTTCTTCATACGGGAGCTGCGGCGAAATATTGTTGCCCAACTGGCGAACAATCCCGCTTTCAATCAGCAAATCCTGTTTGGCTTGTCCATCTGCGTTAACGACAGTGCCGTTTTTGATCAATACGCGCATAGCAAACTCCAAAAACCCTCCGGCGAACCGGAGGGGAATAAGTGAAGAGTAATTATTCGGTTGCCAGCCAGCTTAACGGGATTGCAGCGTACATCGCGGCACAGGTCACCAGGTGAGATTTCCAGGTTTTTTCGTTAGGTGCATGCGCTTCAGGTTCTTTACCCGGGCCAAAGCCGATCACCGGAATGCCGTGACGGCCCATGATAGATACGCCGTTAGTTGAGAAGGTCCACTTATCAACAACCGGCGCTTTGCCAAACAGCCCTTCGTAGGCATTCACCAGTGCTTTAACGGTGAAGTGATCTTCTTCCACTTTCCAGGTCGGGAAGTAGCATTCGGTTGGGTAAACCAGGCCAGTCCAGGACGGACGGTCGTAGTTGTACATAGAAACAACCGCGTTAGCTTTCTGTACTGCAGGCAGGGCGCGGATTTCGTCCAGCGCGCCTTCCCAGGTTTCGCCCCAGGTCAGACGGCGGTCAATAGAGACGGCGCAGCTATCTGCTACAGCGCAACGGCTTGGGGATGTGAAGAAGATTTCAGAAACGGTGAGGGTGCCTTTGCCGAGGAATTCGTCATAACCCAGACGTTGGGAGAGTTCTTGTAATTCGCCAAGAATCGGACCCATTTTGAAAATGGCGTTGTCACCGCGTTCTGGTGCAGAACCGTGGCAGCTAACACCCTGAACATCAATACGAATTTCCATACGACCGCGCTGACCACGGTATACCTGGCAGTCGGTTGGTTCGGTACTGACCACAAATTCCGGGCGAATGCCGGATTGTTCAATAATGTACTGCCAGCACAGGCCGTCGCAGTCTTCTTCCTGCACAGTACCGGTAACCAGCAGGGTATATTCATCTTCCAGACCGAGGTCTTTAATGATTTTACCGGCATAAACCATAGATGCCATGCCGCCTTCCTGGTCGGAAGTACCGCGACCACCGATCAGCTCATCAGTTTCCATGCCTTCGTACGGATCGAAGTCCCAGTTTTTGATGTTGCCAATGCCGACGGTATCGATATGAGCGTCCATTGCCACCAGACGCGGGCCGTGGCCGATATAACCGAGAACGTTGCCCATCGGGTCGATTTCAACTTTATCGAAGCCGACTTTTTCCATCTCTTCTTTAATACGATGTACTACGCGTTTTTCGTCGCAGCTTTCACTGGGAATAGCAACCATGTCGCGCAGGAAGCGAGTCATGTCCGCCTGGTAATCTTTTGCTTTTTCAAGAATCAGTTTGAATGGAATATTCTTAGCCATTATTTTTCTCCAGATTTTTTACTCCCCGTTTTGCAGGGAGCAGTTCCAATAGGGTGATTAAGGTGCTACAGCGTGTTTGCCTTCCCAGACAACTTCGCGGTAGTGCTTCACGTCTGTGTCGCCTTCAGTGCTGATAACCAGCACTACGGCATCTTTGTTCAGCGCCAGTTTTTCCATCAGGCTTTGACGTTGCGGGTGATAATGAACCGCTGCGAGAACGCCCAAACCGACAGCGCCGGATTCACCGGAGATGATGCGCGGGTCGTTGCCGTACGGATTACCCAGCACGCGCATACCTAATGCGGCAACGCTGTCCTGGCAGGAGATGAATTGGGTGGCGCAGTTACGTAGGATTTCCCAGCCCAGCGGGTTAGGTTCGCCGCAGGCCAGGCCCGCCATGATGGTGGCCATATCACCGCCAACGTTGACGATGTCGCCTTTGACGCCGGAGCGATAAATACAGTCAGCTTTGTCAGGTTCAACAATAATGCTGTGCAGATTTTGCGGGCTGTAGACGTCGACCAGATAACCCAGCACACCACCGGCCATTGCACCGACACCAGCTTGCAGCAGAACGTGTGTCGGGGTTACGCCCATTTCACGCATTTGCTCGACGGCTTCATCTGCCAGTGTTGCGTAGCCTTGCATGATCCAGGTTGGGATTTTGGTGTAACCTTCCCATGCTGTGTCCTGTACCACTTCCCAGCCGTGCTGCTGCGCGTGTTGCATGGTCAGGCGAACGGTATCGTCATAGTTCATATCCGTGACGATGCACTCGGCACCGAGGTTCAGAATGGCGTCAACGCGTTCCTGAGCAGAACCTTTCGGCATGTAAATCACCGCATTCTGTCCGAGTTGCTGTGCTGCCCATGCCACACCGCGCCCGTGGTTGCCGTCGGTGGTGGTCGCGAAGGTCATTTTTTCGCCGATGGCATTTTTCAGATGCTCAAATGACAGCGTTTCGATATCAAGATGATATTTTTCACACAATAATTGAGCGATGGCGTACGCACCGCCGAGCATTTTGAAGGCGTTCAGACCGAATCGTTTTGATTCGTCTTTGACGAGAATTTTCTTCACACCAAAAAGGTTTGCGAGATCGTCCAGCGCACAAAGCGGTGTTGGGCGATAACCAGCAATTTTCTGGTGGAACTGGCGCGCCAGTTTGGCCTGGCTTTGCGAAAAGAGCGGTGATGTTTCGCCGTTGAAAAATTTGTTATCGGCGATATCAATCTTCAATGAGAAAACGGACATATCCTATCCTTTTGGCCTCTGGAAATAGAGGGCCGACCAGCTGATCGGCCCGAGGGGTTATTTCACGCGTTCTTGCGCTTCTTTCAGCAGTTGCTCGAGCAGTGCACCTGGTTTGGCGTATTTACGGGACAGGATCATCGCGGCGATGATATAAGGCTTCCAGCTGGCTTCTTTGTAGGTAGCGATACGGTATTTTTCGAATACGCCTTCAGTCACTTCACCTTCTTTACAGGATACACCGCTGATATCAGCTGGCAGGCAGTGCATGTACAGGGCTTCGCCATCACGGGTCAGTTCCATCATCTCTTCAGTACAATGCCAGTCTTTGTGTTGCGCGTTCTGTGCCAGACACTGTTTTTCCAGTGCTTTTAAGCCTTCGTGATCGTTCGCACGCAGCAATTCAGTACGCTCTTCCATCACTTTGTAAGGTGCCCATGACTTCGGATAAACGATGTCTGCGTCTTTGAAGGCTTCTTCCATGCTGGTGACCTGACGGAAGCTACCGCCGGAGGCTTTAGCATTGTTTTTAGCGACTTCAACGACATCCGGGATCAGGTCGTAGCCTTCCGGATGGGCCAGGGTGACATCCATACCGAAGCGAGTCATCAGACCGATGATGCCTTGTGGTACAGAGAGCGGTTTGCCATAGCTTGGGGAGTAGGCCCAGGTCATGGCGATTTTTTTACCTTTCAGGTTTTCCAGTGAACCAAAGTGTTCACGTAACCATGCCAGGTCAGCCATTGACTGAGTCGGGTGGTCAATATCGCATTGCAGGTTCACTAAAGCCGGACGTTGCGGCAGCACACCCTGCTTGTAACCGTCATCAAGTGCAGCGCCAACTTCACGCATATAGGCGTTGCCTGCGCCCAGATACATATCGTCGCGAATACCAATAGCGTCGGCGCAGAAGGAGATCATATTGGCGGTTTCACGCACGGTTTCGCCGTGAGCGATTTGTGATTTGCCTTCGTCGAGATCTTGCTGTGCAAGGCCGAGCAGGTTAAGCGCGGAAGCATAAGAGAAGCGGGTACGGGTGGAGTTGTCGCGGAATACGGAAATACCTAATCCACTATTAAAGACTTTGGTTGAGATGTTTTCAGCACGCAGTGCTTTTAATGCTGCGGCAACGTCCAGTACTTGTTTCAGTTCATCTGGCGTCTGTTCCCACGTTAACAAAAAATCTTTCTCGTGAAGGTGAGAGGTCAGCGAATTGATATCCTTAATCAGCTCATTAACAGTTTTCATCATAAAGTCCCGGTAGTGGAATGACAGGCAAAGTGGTTTATTTCACTGTGACTTGCCAAAGTGATTGGTGTTTTCACAGCTATACCTGGGACTAACAATAAGTGTGCCAGAATTATCCACGCGGCTGCGAAAGGCTAATTTGACGGATAATGTGTGGGGTTGATCACAAATTGATGCCAGCTTCCGGTTGTTTGTAAAATACGAAAACGTTTGGCTTTTTTTATCGCGTTATTTATTTGCTGCTAAGTATCAGAAATAAGATAAAGGAACAGGCGATCTCTCTTCAGTTTGATAAACTCACCGCCGTAATTCTCATATTGATATAGAAATGTGATATCTCTTCCATAATTTCATTAGAAAGTGATAAAAATCTTATGTTTTTATCAAAGCCAATTTCGCCTGAGTTAATATCATCATGATCTATGAACCATCAACGTCTTCAATGATCGACTTTTAAGTAAGTCTGGAAGGTAAAGCTATGGAGCTTGCTACTACGCAGTCAGTATTGATGCAAATTCAACCGACAATTCAGCGTTTTGCCAGAATGCTTGCCAGCGTTTTGCAGCTTGAGGTTGAGATCGTTGATGAAAACTTGTGTCGCGTCGCCGGAACGGGCGCGTATGGGAAGTTTCTTGGTCGCCAGTTGAGCGGCAACTCACGCCTGCTCCGCCACGTCCTGGAAACGAAAACTGAAAAAGTTGTGACACAGTCTCGCTTCGATCCCCTTTGTGAAGGTTGCGATAGTAAAGAAAATTGCCGCGAAAAAGCATTTCTGGGTACGCCTGTCATTTTACAGGATCGTTGTGTTGGAGTGATAAGTTTGATTGCCGTTACCCACGAGCAACAAGAGCATATTAGTGATAATTTACGCGAATTTTCTGATTACGTTCGCCATATATCCACCATTTTTGTTTCTAAACTTCTGGAGGATCAGGGACCAGGAGATAACATCAGTAAAATATTCGCGACCATGATCGATAATATGGATCAGGGCGTGTTAGTGGTTGATGCTGATAATCGTGTTCAATTTGTTAATCAGACAGCTTTAAAAACACTCGGTGTTGTACAAAATAATATTATTGGAAAACCTGTTCGTTTCAGACCATTAACATTTGAGAGTAATTTTACCCATGGTCATATGCAACATATTGTTTCGTGGGATGATAAAAGTGAATTAATCATTGGTCAGTTGCATAACATCCAGGGCCGACAACTATTTTTAATGGCGTTTCACCAATCGCATACCAGTTTTTCTGTAGCAAATGCACCTGATGAACCGCATATTGAACAATTGGTTGGCGAGTGCCGTGTTATGCGGCAATTAAAACGACTCATTAGCCGTATTGCACCCAGCCCATCCAGCGTTATGGTGGTTGGTGAAAGCGGCACAGGTAAAGAAGTCGTCGCCCGTGCAATCCATAAGTTGAGCGGAAGACGGAATAAACCCTTTATTGCTATCAACTGTGCCGCGATTCCGGAACAGCTTCTGGAGAGCGAACTGTTCGGTTATGTTAAAGGCGCATTTACTGGCGCTTCTGCCAACGGTAAAACAGGGTTGATTCAGGCGGCGAATACGGGCACGCTGTTTCTCGATGAAATTGGTGATATGCCATTAATGTTGCAGGCTAAATTACTGCGCGCTATTGAGGCGCGTGAAATTCTGCCGATTGGTGCCAGTAGCCCAATACAAGTCGACATCCGCATCATTTCTGCAACTAATCAGAATTTGGCCCAGTTCATTGCCGAAGGTAAATTCCGCGAAGATCTCTTCTACCGACTTAATGTTATCCCGATAACTCTGCCACCGCTGCGTGAACGTCAGGAAGATATTGAATTACTGGTGCATTACTTTTTACATCTGCATACCCGTCGTCTGGGATCGGTTTATCCTGGCATTGCTCCTGATGTCGTCGAAATATTGCGTAAGCATCGTTGGCCCGGAAACCTGCGCGAGTTAAGCAATTTGATGGAATATCTGGTTAACGTGGTTCCTTCAGGTGAAGTTATCGACAGCACGCTATTGCCGCCAAATCTGCTGAATAATGGCACAACGGAGCAAAGTGATGTAACAGAGGTCAGTGAGGCGCACCTGTCACTCGATGATGCGGGCGGCACGGCGCTGGAGGAGATGGAAAAGCAAATGATCCGCGAGGCGCTTTCACGTCATAACAGCAAGAAGGAAGTTGCTGATGAACTGGGCATCGGCATTGCTACGCTCTATCGCAAGATTAAGAAATATGAGTTGTTAAACACATAACCTCAGTGAATCCGGCCTGAATTCAGGCCGGATATCCTTTTACTTCGTTTTCTCGCAATCCAGAACTGTATTTACAATCATCTGATACCCCGTGCAGCGACAAAGATTTCCCGCCAGTCCGCGACGAATTTCCGTAATGGTTAATGGCTTCTCGCGTGGTTTCGCCAGCATTGCTGTGGTAGCCATAATCAGGCCAGGCGTACAAAACCCGCACTGCACTGCGCCGGATTTCGCATAAGCCTGCTGAACATGAGAAAGTTTTCCGCCTTTCGCTTCACCTTCCAGCGTGCGGATCTCTTTTCCTTCAGCCCAGGCGGCAAGGTATAAGCAACTGTCTATTGCTGTGCCGTCGACCAGCACCGTACAGGCACCACATTCACCCACGCAGCACCCTTGTTTGACACTTAGCAGTCCTTGTTCGCGGAGTAATTCCGAGAGTGGCGTGCCTGGTGCGGCGTGAAGCTGAAAAGGTATCCCGTTAATGGTGCATTCGATGGTAATTGTTTCGCTGTGATTCATTGCAATTTTCCCCCCGCCGCGGCGACGGCTTCGCTAATCACTTTTTTGGTCATCGTCTGGATGAGATGCAGACGAAACTCTTTACTGGCCCGCCATGAAGAACGCGGGGCGACATCTTGCAGGACAGATTCGCTGATAGCTTCCAGCGTTTGCAGGTTTAATGGCGCATTTTGTGCAGTCTGTTCGGCATGTTGGCAGCGAATCGGCGTTGGCGCGGCAACACCAAATGCCAGGCGTAATTCGCTGAAATTGCCGTTATCCAGTCGGCAATGTGCGGCACAGCCAATCGTTGAAATATCCATTGCGTCGCGCATGGCATATTTAAAATGCGCGCTGCCCGCGTGTTCTTTCGGCTGGGGCGGAAAATGAAAGGCGACAAGGATTTCGTCATGCTCAAGAGACACTTTGCCCGGCCCAGTGTGAAAGCCATTAATCGGGACGAAACGAACACCGCGCGGGGAGTGAATCTCCAGTTTCGCGTCATAAATTAGCGTTGGCGTGGCAGAATCTGCGCTGGTAGCACCGTTGCAAATATTTCCACCGTAGGTAGCGACGTTACGGATCTGCGGTCCGGCAATGGATGAGGCCGCAGCACATAACGCCGGGAGATGACGTTGAGTTACAGGATCTTCAATGAGCTGGGTAAATGTCGTTGCAGAGCCGATACGTAGTGAGCCATCTTCCGCCAGCGTAATTCCCCGCAGCTCCGCCAGATTATGAATATCAACAATATGGCGATAACGGTCATTGTGATGGTGGAGCTGAATCAGTACGTCAGTGCCACCGGCGAGCAGTTTGGCCTGCGGGTTGTCAGCCAGCAGGTTGATGGCATCGGCAAGGGTTGCTGCGCGATGGTAAGAAGCAAAATCAAACATGATGTTATCCTCAAATCAATCCTGCCAGATGGAACTCTTCATATAACCGTTTTGGCGTCAGCGGCAGTGTATTGATTGCAACACCGGTAGCCATCTTCACCGCGTTACGAATAGCAGCGGCAACAGGAATTATTGGTGGCTCACCCAGTGACTTATGTCCGTATGCGGATTGCGGCTCATTGATTTCGACGAACGCGCTTTCCAGTTGTGGCAGATCCGGCATGGTCGGCATTTTGTAATCCAGCAGATTGGGGTTACGGACCACGCCGCTTTTCGCATCGATGATCATCTCTTCAAATAGCGCCCAGCCAATGCCCATTCCCATTCCGCCGTGTACCTGACCTTCTGCCAGCAGCGGATTTAGAATATGCCCCGAATCATGAACGTTGAGGATGCGGTTGATGGTGACTTTGCACAGTGCAATATCGACCGTCAGATCAACAAAGGTACAGCCGAACGCCGGTGGGTTAGTGGTGGTTTTGATGGAGCTTTCAGCAGAGAGCTGCCCGCCGCGTTCAGGGTGGTAGAAAGCGTCCATCGCCAAATCTTTTAACGACATTAACGGCTCTTCCGGTCGTTCAACCAGCACGATATGGCCTTTTATCAGGGTCAGATTCATCGCTGACTGATGTAGCATGACTGCGGCGTGAGCGATGATTTTCTCTTTTAATAACAGTGCCGCACTGCGCAGCGCAGGCGCGGCAACATAGCTCTGCCGTGAGGCAAATGCGCCGGGATCGAACGGCGTAACATCGGTATCTTGTGTTGAAATAACGCGAACGTCGCTGACCGGAACCCCCACGGTTTCTGCCACCATTTGCGAGAAGACGGTGTCGGCACCCTGGCCGATTTCCGTCGCGCCGCTTTGCACGTTGATGGTTCCATCCTGATTCATCAGAAGGCGCGCGCCTGCTATTTCTACGCCGACAGGCCAGGTGTTCGAGGTGTAGCTAAAACAGGCGACGCCAACGCCGCGGCGTAAATTGCCTTTCTGGTTCTGGCACTCTGCACGGCGTTTTTCCCATTCAAAGATTTTCCGGCCTTTTTCAAGACACTCCGGCAACCCTGCGCTGTAAATACGTTTGCCTGTGAGCGGATTAGCATCTCCTTCGCGGGCGGCGTTGCGTAAACGAATTTCAACAGGATCAATACCTAACGCTGTCGCGGCGTCATCAAGCATAGACTCAACGGCAAATACGACTTGTGGCGCGCCATAACCACGCATCGCACCAGCCGAGGGGAGGTTGGTATAGCAGGTCTTTGAACTGTAAGCGTAGGCACAACGAGGATAAAGGTAAGCGACTTTATTTCCGCCCGCAGAAGCGATGGAGTGCCCGTGAGATGCATAAGCGCCGGTGTTAGACAGAACATCCAGACTATAACCTTTCAATGTTCCGTCGCGGTTCACGCCCATTTGCCCGTCAATAGTAAAAGCGTGGCGGGTACGGGTTGCGAGGAAACACTCTTCACGGCTAAGGGAAACTTTCACCGGAATGCCGCCAAGCTTGCTGGTCAGGAATGCCGCCATTGGCTCTTCCAGTACATCCTGTTTATTACCAAAACCGCCTCCGACAAACGGTTTGATGACTCGTACGCATGACCAGGGGATATCCAGCGCCTGACCAACCACGCGGCGCACAATGTGCGGGATCTGGGTGCTGGAAACGATGGTAATTCGCGAGTCATCCTCCATCCACGCCAGCGATGTCACGCTTTCCATGTGACAATGTTGAATAACGGGGGTCTGATAGTGCCCCTGTACCTGGTAGTCGGCGGCATCGATTGTTTGTTGGACATTGCCCGTCGACATCGTGCTTTGTTTCAGTAAATTGCCACCGTTATGGATTGGTGCAGCGTCTTCTGCCAGCGCCGCTTCTGGCGTGGTGATAACGGGTAATTCTTGCCACTCAATGCTGACCAATTGCGCCGCTTTTTCTGCCGTGAGTTCATCACGGGCCACGACGATGGCAACGGCGTCACCATGGTGACGAACATGGCGAGTTAGCAGTGCGCGATCGGCGGTATCGCGCTTGTTTTCGTCAAGTGTCCAGGCATGCCCAGCTGTAGCGAATGGGATATCAGGCACATCTTCCCAGGTAAAAATCGCCAGTACGCCCGGTAAACTTCTGGTTTGTTCATCATTAATACTTACGGCATAACCATGTGCGATAGGGCTACGTACATATTTCGCGTAACACATGCCCGCCATAACATAATCGTCAGTATATCGTGCCCGCCCGGTGACCTTAGCAATGGCATCTACGCGCATGCATGATTCACCTGTAGCGGTTGCTTCCCGCGCTTCCATAGAAATCCCCTCGATTTGAACATTTGGTTCTTATGGCAAAGATTTAGTCTAAGCAGGCAAGATTTACGCCAGAAACGACGATAAGCGTTAAGGGAGGAAGGAAGTGTGATGATGTTAAAAAAACACAGATATGATACGAAACAGGACCCTGAATAGGGGCAGTGATACGTATCAATATGAGTGGCGATAAAATCAATGTGATAAATTGGGATTATTACGCATCAGGATGGGAAATAGGGTAAATGAGTCAGGAAATTCGATACCTCTACAGTGAATATTTTGCTGATGATACTTCCCTTTGCCAAATGAAATTAACCTCTTTCTCTATTACCGCGTTTTTCCAGAAGCAAGAGATTGGGTATCAAGAGGCTGGCTGCTATGATATGGCGTCTTGTTTTTTAAGCGAGGAAAGATTTTGAGTGCGGGACGCCTGAATAAAAAATCTCTGGGTATCGTGATGTTGTTATCGGTTGGACTGCTTTTGGCGGGCTGCTCGGGTAGCAAATCATCCGATACAGGAACGTATTCCGGCTCCGTTTACACCGTGAAACGGGGGGATACGCTATATCGTATTTCGCGCACCACGGGAACCAGCGTAAAAGAGCTGGCGCGACTGAACGGCATTTCCCCCCCTTACACCATTGAAGTTGGTCAGAAACTAAAACTGGGTGGGGCGAAAAGTAGCAGTACACGTAAATCAACCGCCAAATCAACGACCAAAACCGCATCGGTTACACCGTCATCAGCAGTACCGAAATCTTCCTGGCCGCCAGTAGGGCAACGTTGTTGGTTATGGCCAACGACAGGGAAAGTTATCATGCCGTATTCGACAGCTGATGGCGGCAATAAAGGGATTGATATCTCAGCTCCACGGGGTACACCTATTTACGCCGCGGGTGCAGGAAAGGTGGTGTATGTGGGCAACCAGCTGCGTGGCTACGGTAATCTCATCATGATTAAACACAGTGAAGATTACATTACGGCTTACGCCCATAATGACACGATGCTGGTAAATAATGGGCAAAGCGTGAAGGCTGGGCAAAAAATCGCCACTATGGGGAGCACTGATGCGGCATCTGTTCGCCTGCATTTCCAGATTCGTTACCGTGCAACGGCAATTGATCCGCTACGTTACTTGCCGCCTCAGGGAAGCAAGCCAAAATGCTGATGGCGAATTAATCAGCAGTCAGCAGCGCGGCACTTGCTAAGGAGAGCGTAAGGTTTATAATGCCTTACGCATCTCGAAGCGGGCGTAGTTCAATGGTAGAACGAGAGCTTCCCAAGCTCTATACGAGGGTTCGATTCCCTTCGCCCGCTCCAATTTATCTTCACCTCATCAATCTGCCATTTTTGCTGTATCTGATTTTCTATATTATCTTAATTCAATTGCTTCAGACTTTTCGCAATCGCTGTAATACTTCCTCATTTTTTTTGTAAATAAAAGCGTTTACGCAATGCAATCGTCATGTATCTTAAATAGTCTTATTTAAGATGTTCAGAACTCTTTGTGTGTTTAACTAGCTGATAATTATATAATATTACGAGAGAAGTGATAGGGCGGAATAATAACAAATGAACATTATGAAAACTGGGATGGTTCAAAATTGAAGCAATTTTGAACCATCCACAACGGATATTAGCTAAAGAACATTACCGATACGCACAGGATACCCACGATCAGCGTAATCAGATTTCCGATGGAACGCCAGGGTTTAAGCGCTGGGATGAGATACGTTGACAGCGTAGGCATGATGAAAAGTATCATGGCAATGAGCGGGCCGCTGATCGCGTAAATCATCGAAATCGCGTTCGGGTTAATGCAACAAACAATGAAGGTAATCAGCGATACCAACATAATTGATAGTGCGCGGTTAAATGCACGACTTTTCTTTACACCAACCTGCTGTAATGTTGTTTTGACGACCTCTGTGGCACCTTCAATAACGCCAAAGTACGTACCCAGGAATGATTTCGACATCGCAACTACTGCGACAATAATCCCGGAAATTGACAGCCATGCTGGGGCGTTCGGCAGCATAGAAAGCGCCGATAAAATGGTAACCCCTTCTTCTTTAGCCGCTTCAATATACGAAGGTGGAATAGAAAGCAGGCAGCTAAAGACAAAGAACAATACACTTATGCAGATGATGAGATAAGCGACTTTCATAATTTTTTTGCATTTATCCATAGCATGTTCGCCATATTTTTCACGTCTGTCTATGGCAAACGTAGAAATAATGGGCGTATGGCTAAAGGCGAAAACCATCACGGGAATCGATATCCATATCTGGTGAAGGGTATTCTGATTGAACTCTACCTGGGTAGTTAATAGTTCAGGTTGCCAACTACCGACCAGGTAAATAGATAGAAATAAGAAATAGGCAATCAATGGGAATACCAAAAATCCCATTACCCGAATAGTGGCATGGCGTCCCATCAGAAAAATGAGATTCAGGATTAATACAACCCCCAGACTCACCAACATACGGATGCGAAGATCAATAACCATATGCTTTGCCAGCTGTTCTGTAAGTGAGTTGGTAATTGCCACGGCATATATCAACACGACGACAAAAAAGGCGATGAAGTACAGCGTGGTAATCAGATTACCAATCTTCTTGCCATAGTAGTGTGTTACCGCGCCCGTTATCCCTTCACCTGCTGATGTTTTCGATGAGAGGATGAACTGGCATAAGGCTTTATGTGGCCAATATGTTAAAGGCCAGGCGACCAGAGCAGTAATAAACAGGACCACAGCCCCTGCCGAACCTAACTGAATAGGAAGGAAGAGCGTGCCTGCACCAACGGCTGTGCCGTAGAGCGCGAAACTCCACAGAGTTTCTTCTTTTGACCAAATATTAGACATTATCTGAACGTATCATCTACAAATTAAACAAAATGGAGGGCAATTTACCATAAACCAGGTTAAGTATGGGAGATTAACGCCCTATCTACCTCTCTATTGGTGGGTTAGTGGTTGCAAACCTTACGTGCCAGTTATGTCTCTGACTGCTACTCAGGCGTATTTCCTTTGTGATAATAGTCACTTTTTTTAAACAATTAAGATAACTGTAATTAACAATCATTTACTATTGCACTGTTAATTGGTGCGAGGTTGTGATGAAAGACGTTGTGATTGTCGGGGCATTACGGACACCTATCGGCTGCTTTCGTGGTGCGTTAGCGGGTCATTCCGCTGTGGAACTTGGTAGTCTGGTCGTAAAAGCGTTAATAGAACGTACCGGCGTTCCTGCATATGCGGTGGATGAAGTAATTCTTGGTCAGGTGTTGACTGCAGGGGCAGGGCAGAATCCGGCAAGGCAATCGGCTATTAAAGGTGGTCTTCCTAACAGCGTTTCTGCAATCACTATTAATGACGTTTGCGGTTCCGGGCTTAAAGCACTGCATCTGGCTACTCAGGCGATACAGTGTGGCGAGGCGGATATTGTCATCGCCGGTGGTCAGGAAAACATGAGTCGCGCACCACATGTTCTGACTGATAGCCGCACCGGTGCACAGCTTGGCAATAGCCAGTTGGTTGATAGTCTGGTGCATGACGGCTTGTGGGATGCCTTCAATGATTATCATATTGGTGTCACCGCCGAAAATCTGGCTCGCGAATATGGCATCAGCCGTCAGTTGCAGGATGCTTACGCACTTAGCTCGCAACAAAAAGCGCGAGCGGCGATTGACGCCGGACGATTTAAAGATGAAATCGTCCCGGTAATGACCCAAAGTAACGGTCAGGCGTTGGTTGTTGATACCGATGAACAGCCACGCACTGACGCCAGTGCAGAAGGATTGGCCCGTTTAAATCCTTCATTTGATAGTCTCGGTTCTGTGACAGCGGGTAATGCATCATCCATAAACGATGGCGCAGCTGCGGTAATGATGATGAGCGAAGCCAAAGCGCGAGCGTTGAATTTACCCGTGCTTGCCCGCATTCGCGCATTTGCCAGCGTTGGTGTAGATCCGGCATTAATGGGAATTGCGCCGGTGTATGCGACACGCCGTTGTCTGGAACGTGTCGGCTGGCAGTTGGCTGATGTCGATCTTATTGAGGCTAATGAAGCGTTTGCTGCTCAGGCGCTTTCGGTTGGCAAGATGCTTGAATGGGATGAGCGTCGGGTCAATGTTAATGGTGGTGCGATCGCGCTCGGTCACCCGATAGGCGCTTCCGGTTGCCGAATCCTGGTTTCTCTTGTTCATGAAATGGTGAAACGTAATGCCCGCAAAGGACTGGCTACGCTTTGTATCGGCGGGGGCCAGGGCGTGGCATTGACCATTGAACGTGACGAATAGCTCTGCATTTCCTCCTTACCGATAAATATCAGCCGTCATTAATCTGTTGAATAATGGTGGCTGGCGAGTCGACATACATTTTCAGGGCTCCCTGATTTTTCCATTCCCATGACATATTCGTGATCGACACTGCACTTTTTTCAGTCCTTACCTTAAAAATGAAACATTGTTTTATTTTTAATTGAAAACCCTATCCCGTGGGCATATCATCCCCTTATAGAGAAAACGAAACAGCGTTTCACTATCGTTTTCTATTTTCACGCTTCACTGATTATCGGAGGTTGATGTGGACGTAAGACAGAGCATCCACAGTGCGCATGCAAAAACGCTGGATACCCAGGGGTTGCGCAATGAATTTTTGGTTGAAAAGGTATTTGTCGCCGATGAGTACACCATGGTTTACAGCCACATTGACCGTATTATTGTTGGCGGCATTATGCCGGTAACTAAAACGGTTTCCGTTGGCGGGGAAGTTGGTAAACAACTCGGGGTAAGCTATTTCCTGGAACGTCGCGAGTTAGGTGTTATCAATATTGGCGGTGCCGGTACGATTACCGTCGATGGTCAATGCTATGAAATCGGTCACCGCGACGCCCTGTATGTTGGTAAAGGCGCAAAAGAAGTTGTCTTTGCCAGTATTGATACCGCTACTCCGGCGAAGTTTTATTACAATTGCGCACCTGCGCATACGACGTATCCCACCAAAAAAGTCACACCGGACGAAGTATCTCCAGTCACGTTAGGCGATAACCTCACCAGCAACCGTCGCACGATTAACAAATATTTTGTCCCGGATGTGCTGGAAACCTGCCAATTGAGTATGGGGCTGACGGAGCTGGCTCCGGGTAACTTGTGGAACACCATGCCGTGTCACACCCACGAGCGCCGGATGGAAGTTTATTTCTATTTCAATATGGATGATGACGCCTGCGTTTTCCACATGATGGGGCAGCCGCAAGAAACGCGTCATATTGTGATGCATAACGAGCAGGCGGTGATCTCCCCGAGCTGGTCGATCCATTCCGGTGTCGGAACCAAAGCTTATACCTTTATCTGGGGCATGGTCGGTGAAAACCAGGTCTTTGATGATATGGACCATGTGGCCGTTAAAGATTTGCGCTAGTTGTGGGCATAAACGAATAAGGTATTGTTATGATTTTAAGTGCATTTTCTCTCGAAGGTAAAGTTGCGGTCGTCACTGGTTGTGATACTGGACTGGGTCAGGGGATGGCGTTGGGGCTGGCGCAAGCGGGCTGTGACATTGTTGGCATTAACATCGTTGAACCGACTGAAACCATCAAGCAGGTCACGGCGCTGGGGCGTCGTTTTTTAAGCCTGACCGCCGATCTGCGAAAGATTGATGGCATTCCAGCACTGCTGGATCGCGCGGTAGCTGAGTTTGGTCATATTGATATCCTGGTGAATAACGCCGGATTGATTCGCCGCGAAGATGCTCTCGAGTTCAGCGAAAAAGACTGGGACGATGTCATGAACCTGAATATCAAGAGCGTATTCTTCATGTCTCAGGCAGCGGCGAAACACTTTATCGCACAAGGCAATGGCGGCAAGATTATCAATATCGCGTCAATGCTCTCCTTCCAGGGCGGGATCCGTGTGCCTTCTTATACCGCATCAAAAAGCGGCGTGATGGGCGTGACGCGATTGATGGCGAATGAATGGGCTAAACACAACATTAATGTTAATGCGATAGCTCCGGGTTACATGGCGACCAACAATACTCAACAACTACGGGCAGATGAACAACGTAGCGCGGAAATTCTCGACCGCATTCCAGCTGGCCGTTGGGGACTGCCGAGTGACCTGATGGGGCCGGTAGTGTTTCTTGCCTCCAGTGCTTCAGATTATGTGAATGGTTATACCATTGCCGTGGATGGCGGTTGGCTGGCTCGTTAATCCATTCTTCTTACTTTTATGACCCTGCCGCATGGCAGGGTTTTTTATACCTGTAGATCATCATAATCCATATCATGGTTATGAAATAATCCATATCAATTATCAATTAATGAACTTTATGAATTTTATCTGCTTTAAAATTAGTTGGTTAATAATAATCTCAATAATTCAACTTAATTTGAAAATTGGAATATCCATCACATAACGACATGTCGCAGCAATTTAATCCATATTTATGCTATTTCCGACCTGACACCTGTGTGAATTGTTCACGTATTTTTTCACTATGTCTTACTCTCTGCTGGCAGGAAAAAATGGTTACTATCAATACGGAATCTGCTTTAACGCCACGTTCTTTGCGGGATACGCGGCGTATGAATATGTTTGTTTCGGTAGCTGCTGCGGTCGCAGGATTGTTATTTGGTCTTGATATCGGCGTAATCGCCGGAGCGTTGCCGTTCATTACCGATCACTTTGTACTGACCAGTCGTTTGCAGGAATGGGTGGTCAGTAGCATGATGCTCGGCGCAGCAATTGGTGCGCTGTTTAATGGTTGGCTGTCGTTCCGCCTGGGGCGTAAATACAGCCTGATGGCGGGGGCCATCCTGTTTGTACTCGGTTCGATAGGGTCCGCTTTTGCGACCAGCGTAGAGATGTTAATCGCCGCTCGTGTGGTGCTGGGCATTGCTGTCGGGATCGCGTCTTACATCGCTCCTCTGTATCTTTCTGAAATGGCAAGTGAAAACGTTCGCGGTAAGATGATCAGTATGTACCAGTTGATGGTCACACTCGGCATCGTGCTGGCGTTTTTATCCGATACAGCGTTCAGTTATAGCGGTAACTGGCGCGCAATGTTGGGGGTTCTTGCTTTACCAGCAGTCCTGCTGATTATTCTGGTGGTCTTCCTGCCAAATAGCCCGCGCTGGCTGGCGGAAAAGGGGCGTCATATTGAGGCGGAAGAAGTGTTGCGTATGCTGCGCGATACGTCGGAAAAAGCGCGAGAAGAACTCAACGAAATTCGTGAAAGCCTGAAGTTAAAACAGGGCGGTTGGGCACTGTTTAAGATCAACCGTAACGTCCGTCGTGCTGTGTTTCTCGGTATGTTGTTGCAGGCGATGCAGCAGTTTACCGGTATGAACATCATCATGTACTACGCGCCACGTATCTTCAAAATGGCGGGCTTTACGACCACAGAACAACAGATGATTGCGACTCTGGTCGTGGGGCTGACCTTTATGTTCGCTACCTTCATTGCGGTCTTTACGGTAGATAAAGCAGGGCGTAAGCCGGCTCTGAAAATTGGTTTCAGCGTGATGGCGTTAGGCACTCTGGTGCTGGGCTATTGCCTGATGCAGTTTGATAACGGTACGGCTTCCAGTGGCTTGTCCTGGCTCTCTGTTGGCATGACGATGATGTGTATTGCCGGTTATGCGATGAGCGCCGCGCCAGTGGTGTGGATCCTGTGCTCTGAGATTCAGCCGCTGAAATGCCGCGATTTTGGCATCACCTGTTCGACGACGACAAACTGGGTGTCGAATATGATTATCGGCGCGACCTTCCTGACACTGCTTGATAGCATTGGCGCTGCCGGTACGTTCTGGCTCTACACTGCGTTGAACATTGCGTTTGTGGGCATTACTTTCTGGCTCATTCCGGAAACCAAAAATGTCACGCTGGAACATATCGAGCGCAAACTGATGGCAGGCGAAAAGTTGAGAAATATCGGCGTCTGATTTCACGGGCCGGATGTGCTGTACATCCGGCCCTTTTTTCGTTAATAGAGATTAGGCACCTGGCCGTTGAGGCGTTTGTCTCGTTCCTTATTCAGCCTTGTTGCGGTAACACACATCAGGAGAGAGGAATGAAAACAATTGGTTTGCTGGGAGGAATGAGCTGGGAATCCACTATTCCTTACTATCGTCTGATAAATGAAGGCATTAAACAGCGGCTTGGTGGGCTTCACTCTGCGCAAGTGCTGCTACATAGCGTCGATTTTCATGAAATAGAAGAGTGCCAGCGTCGCGGTGAGTGGGACAAAACCGGGGATATTCTGGCTGAGGCGGCGCTTGGCTTACAGCGGGCGGGCGCAGAAGGTATTGTGTTATGCACCAATACGATGCACAAAGTGGCGGATGCCATTGAGTCTCGTTGCTCTCTGCCTTTCTTACACATAGCGGATGCCACTGGACGTGCAATTATCCGGGCTGGAATGACTCGTGTGGCGCTGCTGGGTACGCGTTACACCATGGAACAGGATTTTTATCGCGGGCGGCTGACGGAACAATTTTCCATCAACTGTCTTATTCCTGAAGCGGATGAACGGGCGAAAATTAATCAGATTATTTTTGAAGAACTGTGTCTGGGGCAATTTACCGAAGCGTCACGCGCTTATTATGCGCAAGTGATTGCTCGCCTTGCAGAACAGGGCGCACAGGGCGTTATTTTTGGCTGCACAGAAATTGGTTTACTGGTGCCAGAAGAGCGCAGTGTTCTGCCTGTGTTTGATACCGCGGCGATCCATGCCGAGGATGCTGTCGCTTTTATGCTGTCGTAGCTGACGACAAAATAGCGTCAAGAGAAGTGACCAGTTTCGGTAATCCCGCTTGTAAATGCTCACTAAACGCCTGCACCAGCGCTGATGACGGGCGGTGCAGGGGGCGGATCAGGCTGACGGTGAATGGAACCGCAATGCTGAACCGCCGCACAACTAAACCGCTTGCCGCATAATCCAGTGCGGTGAGCGGGTTAACCACCGAAACGCCTACCCCCGCCCGTACCATTGCGCAGACTGACGCGGCGCTGTGGGTTTCTACGATCATGCGTCGTTTAACCTGATTCTCAGTAAACAATTGATCCAGCAACTGGCGATAGCTGTCAGTACGGGAAAGGCTGATGTAGTTTTCACCGTGAAAATCATCCGGCGTTAATACCTTTTTTACCGCCAGCGGATGGCCCGGAGGTAACACACACACTTCATCTAAAGAGAGTAATTCGGTACGTTCTGTTCCCGCAGGCGTATGGAGTGTCTCAGTGAGTCCTAAATCATGACGCTGGGCCGAGAGCCACTCTTCAAGTAGCGGTGATTCCTGGGGCACGATGTTTAAGCTGACATCGGGATAACGTGCCAGAAAGGGTTGCAGGAGCTGCGGTAAAAAAGATTGCGAAAAGACCGGCAGGCAGGCAATAGACAGTTCTCCCTGGCGAAACTCGCGCAGACTTTCTGCGGCACTGACAATGCGATCCAGTCCGTACCAGGATCGTTGCACTTCTTCAAACAGACGCAGTCCTTGCACGGTAGGATGTAATCGTCCACGTATGCGCTCAAACAATTTCAGCCCGATAACCTTCTCAAAGCGCGCCAGTTCGCGGCTGACGGTTGGCTGTGAGGTGTGTAGCAGGTGTGCCGCCTCAGTCAGGCTTCCGGCGGTCATTACCGCATGAAAAATTTCAATATGACGTAAGTTAACGGCGGCCATTAGCGCTCTCTCGCAATCCGGTAATCCATATCATTTTTGCATAGACTCGACATAAATCGATATTTTTTATTCTTTTTATGATGTGGCGTAATCATAAAAAAGCACTTATCTGGAGTTTGTTATGCCACATTCACTGTTCAGCACTGATACCGATCTCACCGCCGAAAATCTGCTGCGTTTGCCCGCAGAATTTGGCTGCCCGGTGTGGGTCTACGATGCGCAAATTATTCGTCGGCAGATTGCAGCGCTGAAACAGTTTGATGTGGTGCGCTTTGCACAGAAAGCCTGTTCCAATATTCATATTTTGCGCTTAATGCGTGAGCAGGGCGTAAAAGTGGATTCCGTCTCGTTAGGCGAAATAGAGCGTGCACTGGCGGCGGGTTACAATCCGCAAACGCACCCCGATGATATTGTTTTTACGGCAGATGTTATCGATCAGGCGACGCTTGAACGCGTCAGTGAATTGCAAATTCCGGTGAATGCGGGTTCTGTTGATATGCTCGACCAACTGGGTCAGGTTTCGCCAGGGCATCGGGTATGGCTGCGTGTTAATCCGGGGTTTGGTCACGGGCATAGCCAAAAAACCAATACCGGTGGCGAAAACAGCAAGCACGGTATCTGGTACACCGATCTGCCCGCCGCACTGGACGTGATACAACGTCATCATCTACAGCTGGTCGGCATTCACATGCACATTGGTTCTGGCGTTGATTATGCCCATCTGGAACAGGTATGTGGTGCTATGGTGCGTCAGGTCCTCGAATTCGGTCAGGATTTACAGGCTATTTCTGCGGGCGGTGGGCTTTCTATTCCTTATCAACAGGGTGAAGAGGCGGTTGATACCGAACATTATTATGGTCTGTGGAATGCCGCGCGTGAGCAAATCGCCCGCCATTTGGGCCATCCTGTGAAACTGGAAATTGAACCGGGTCGCTTTCTGGTAGCGCAGGCTGGCGTATTAATTACTCAAGTGCGGAGCGTCAAACAAATGGGTAGCCGCCACTTTGTGCTGGTTGATGCCGGGTTCAACGATCTGATGCGCCCGGCAATGTACGGTAGTTACCACCATATCAGTGCCCTGGCAGCTGATGGTCGTTCTCTGGAATACGCGCCAACGGTGGAAACCGTCGTCGCCGGGCCGTTATGTGAATCGGGCGATGTCTTTACCCAGCAAGAAGGGGGAAATGTTGAAACCCGCGTCTTACCGGAAGTGAAGGCGGGTGATTATCTGGTACTGCATGATACGGGGGCATATGGCGCATCAATGTCATCCAACTACAACAGTCGTCCGCTGTTACCAGAAGTTCTGTTTGATAATGGTCAGGCGCGGTTGATTCGCCGTCGCCAGACCATTGAAGAATTACTGGCGCTGGAATTGCTTTAACTGCGGTTAGTCGCTGGTTGCATGATGACTTGCCTCCAGCGACGGAGTTGACACTGAATGGCGACGTACCAGCGTCGGACTAAAGACATTAGTGATTTCCGGGAGAGGGCGATTATCCGCCAGCGCCAAAGCCAGTTCGGCAGCCTGGGTCGCCATCGTCACGATTGGGTAACGCACGGTGGTCAGACGCGGACGCACATAGCGTGACACCAGCACATCATCAAAGCCAATTAACGAAATCTCACCCGGTACATCAATACCATTATCATTGAGAACGCCCATCGCGCCCGCCGCCATTGAATCGTTATAACAGGCTACCGCAGTGAAATTTCTTCCTCGTCCCAAAAGCTCGGTCATTGCCTGTTCACCGCCGCTTTCGTCTGGTTCGCCAAATGTCACCAGCCGATCATTGGCCGGAATACCACTTTCAGCAAGGGCATCGTAATACCCTTGCAGACGATCTTCGGCGTCAGAAATAGAGTGGTTAGAGCACAGATAACCAATGCGGGTATGACCTTGCTGAATTAAATGACGCGTTGCCAGCCAGGCACCGTAACGATCGTCCAGAGCAATACAACGATTTTCAAAGCCAGGCAGGATACGGTTGATCAGCACCATACCGGGCATTTGTTTCATTAATGAGGCTAAATCGGCATCCGGGATCATTTTGGCATGGACAACCAGCGCAGCACAGCGATGGCGGATCAGTTGCTCAATGGCCTGACGCTCTTTTTGTTCGTTGTGGTAACCGTTGCCAATCAATAAAAAATTACCAGTGTGATAAGCCACCTGTTCGACCGCTTTCACCATTGCACCGAAAAACGGATCGGAAACATCACCAACGACCAGGCCGACCGTTTCAGTGGTCTGCTGCGCCAGCGCACGGGCGTTGGCGTTCGGGTGATAGCTAAGAGACTCCATTGCACTATGCACAGCAAGCCGTGAAGCTTCGCTGGCTTTGGGTGAATTATTAATGACGCGGGAAACGGTGGCGACTGAAACGCCTGCCAGTCGGGCTACATCCTTTATGGTCGCCATGAAAATACCTTAGTGGGTAAACGCTTACATTCTTTCAGTGTTACGGAAAACGCCCGTTGGTTCAAGGGGTGGCGTGTTTTCATCGTGGGAATGTGAGCCAAACGCAAATAAGTAAGACAAAAAAAGAGATTGCAAACCTTTGGTTACACTTTGCGAAACGCTGTTGCGATTGACCGCTGGTGGCGTTTGGCTTCAGGTTGCTAAAGTGGTGATCCCAGAGGTATTGATAGGTGAAGTCAACTTCGGGTTGAGCACATGAATTACACCAGCCTGCGCAGATGCGCAGGTTTTTTTTTGCCGGTCATCAATCTGTAACAGTAACCGACAATTTACACACCTCGTTGCATTTCCCTTCATTCCTTTGCGTTTTCTCACTGGCGAAGAGTCGTCGTGCAGACCACAATCAAGATCCCAGAGGTATTGATTGGTGAGATTATTCGGTACGCTCTTCGTACCCTGTCTCTTGCACCAACCTGCGCGGATGCGCAGGTTTTTTTTCGCACCTAATTTACTGTCGCTCGCGTTCTTTATCTCGTGTAATCTCCCTCCATTCGCTTTTACTGAATCAGAGCAAAGGGAGTTGGAATGCTTTTTAGCTTTTTTCGAAATTTGTGCCGTGTTTTGTATCGCGTTCGCGTTACGGGTGACACCCAGGCACTGAAGGGCGAGCGCGTTCTAATCACGCCTAATCACGTCTCTTTTATTGATGGCATACTGCTGGCATTGTTTTTACCCGTACGTCCGGTATTTGCCGTTTACACCTCAATAAGCCAACAGTGGTATATGCGTTGGCTGAAATCATTTATCGACTTTGTTCCTCTCGACCCGACGCAACCTATGGCGATTAAACATCTGGTACGTCTGGTGGAACAGGGCCGACCAGTGGTGATTTTCCCTGAAGGACGAATCACCACCACAGGCTCGCTGATGAAAATCTACGATGGTGCGGGTTTTGTCGCGGCGAAGTCTGGTGCAACGGTTATTCCTGTGCGTATTGAAGGGGCGGAACTTACGCACTTCAGCCGCCTGAAAGGTCTGGTTAAACGTCGCTTGTTCCCGCAAATTACTCTGCATATTTTGCCACCAACGCAGGTGGAGATGCCGGATGCGCCGCGTGCCCGTGACCGTCGCAAAATCGCTGGCGAAATGCTGCATCAAATAATGATGGAAGCGCGTATGGCGGTGCGCCCGCGTGAAACGCTGTACGAATCTTTACTGAGTGCAATGTACCGCTTCGGAGCCGGGAAGAAATGTGTCGAAGACGTCAACTTTACCCCAGACTCCTATCGCAAATTGCTTACGAAAACGCTGTTTGTTGGACGCATCCTTGAAAAATACAGTGTTGAAGGCGAACGCATCGGCTTAATGCTGCCAAATGCAGGCATCAGTGCGGCAGTGATTTTTGGGGCCATCGCCCGTCGGCGCATTCCGGCAATGATGAACTACACCGCTGGGGTAAAAGGGCTGACCAGTGCTATTACGGCGGCTGAAATCAAAACCATCTTCACTTCCCGCCAGTTTCTCGATAAAGGTAAACTCTGGCATCTGCCGGAGCAGCTTACTCAGGTACGCTGGGTTTATCTGGAAGATTTAAAAGCAGATGTCACCACTGCCGACAAAGTGTGGATCTTCGCTCATTTGCTGATGCCGCGTCTGGCACAGGTTAAACAGCAGCCGGAAGAAGAGGCGCTGATCCTTTTTACCTCCGGTTCTGAAGGCCATCCGAAAGGCGTCGTCCATAGCCATAAAAGCATTCTGGCGAACGTCGAGCAGATTAAAACGATTGCCGACTTCACCACCAACGATCGCTTTATGTCGGCGTTACCGCTGTTTCACTCCTTTGGGCTTACGGTAGGCCTGTTTACGCCACTGCTCACAGGTGCAGAAGTGTTCCTTTATCCAAGCCCGCTGCATTACCGTATTGTGCCGGAGTTGGTGTATGACCGCAGTTGCACCGTGTTGTTCGGTACCTCGACTTTCCTCGGTCACTACGCGCGTTTCGCCAACCCGTATGACTTCTATCGTCTACGCTATGTGGTGGCAGGCGCAGAAAAACTACAAGAAAGTACCAAACAGCTTTGGCAGGATAAATTTGGCCTGCGCATCCTTGAAGGCTACGGTGTGACCGAGTGCGCGCCTGTCGTTTCCATCAACGTACCGATGGCGGCGAAACCCGGTACGGTAGGGCGTATTCTACCAGGAATGGATGCGCGCCTGTTGTCGGTTCCTGGTATCGAAGAGGGCGGACGCCTGCAACTGAAAGGGCCGAACATAATGAACGGCTATCTGCGGGTGGAGAAGCCTGGTGTACTGGAAGTGCCCACCGCCGAGAATGTTCGCGGCGAAATGGAGCGCGGCTGGTATGACACTGGCGATATCGTGCGTTTTGACGAGCAGGGCTTTGTGCAGATTCAGGGCCGCGCAAAACGCTTTGCCAAAATTGCAGGCGAAATGGTGTCGCTGGAAATGGTGGAACAACTGGCACTTGGTGTTTCGCCAGATAAAGTCCATGCCACTGCGATTAAGAGCGATGCCAGCAAAGGCGAGGCACTGGTGCTTTTCACCACAGATAACGAACTGACGCGCGATAAGTTACAACAGTATGCCCGCGAGCACGGCGTGCCGGAGCTTGCTGTACCGCGCGATATTCGCTATCTGAAACAGATGCCATTACTTGGCAGCGGCAAACCTGACTTTGTCACGTTGAAAAGCTGGGTAGACGAAGCGGAACAACACGATGAGTGAGTCAGTGCACACTAACACTTCGTTGTGGTCGAAGGGGATGAAAGCGGTTATCGTGGCGCAGTTTCTCTCTGCGTTTGGCGATAACGCGCTGCTGTTTGCCACTTTGGCGTTACTGAAAGCGCAGTTCTATCCGGAGTGGAGCCAGCCCATCCTGCAGATGGTGTTTGTAGGTGCTTACATTCTTTTTGCGCCGTTTGTCGGACAGGTGGCGGATAGCTTCGCCAAAGGCCGGGTGATGATGTTTGCCAACGGCCTGAAGCTGCTGGGCGCAGCCAGTATCTGCTTTGGCATCAATCCGTTTCTCGGCTATACGCTGGTGGGTGTTGGTGCTGCAGCCTATTCACCGGCGAAATACGGTATTCTCGGCGAATTAACCACGGGTAGTAAGTTAGTAAAAGCTAACGGTTTAATGGAGGCTTCTACCATAGCGGCGATTTTGCTCGGTTCCGTAGCCGGTGGTGTGCTGGCTGACTGGCATGTCCTGGTCGCCCTGGCCGCATGCGCACTGGCCTACGGTGGTGCGGTCGTTGCCAATATCTACATTCCCAAACTGGCGGCGGCGCGTCCGGGGCAGTCCTGGAATCTCATCAACATGACCCGCAGTTTCCTGAATGCCTGCACCTCGCTATGGCGCAATGGTGAAACGCGTTTTTCGCTGGTGGGCACCAGTTTATTCTGGGGAGCAGGTGTCACGCTGCGTTTCCTGTTGGTGCTGTGGGTACCGGTGGCGCTGGGCATTACCGATAACGCTACGCCGACCTATCTCAACGCGATGGTAGCGATTGGTATCGTGGTTGGTGCAGGTGCGGCAGCGAAGTTAGTTACGCTGGAAACCGTGCCACGCTGTATGCCAGCCGGGATTTTGATTGGCGTGGTGGTACTGATTTTCTCCCTGCAACACGAGCTGCTGCCAGCCTATGCTTTGTTGATGCTGATTGGCGTGCTGGGGGGCTTTTTTGTCGTTCCGCTCAATGCGTTGCTACAGGAGCGGGGTAAAAAAAGCGTCGGGGCGGGCAATGCGATTGCAGTACAAAACCTTGGCGAAAACAGCGCCATGTTGTTGATGCTGGGCATTTACTCGCTGGCGGTAATGGTAGGCATCCCGGTCGTGCCCATTGGCATTGGCTTCGGTGCGCTGTTTGCGCTGGCAATAACGGCGCTGTGGATCTGGCAGCGCCGTCATTAATATTTAACGCCGGTTTTAACCGGCGTTAATCTTATGGTGCCGGATAAGTATAAACCTGATGCACCGCTTCAATTTCAGCTAATACGTCTTCGCTCAACTCCAGATGCAAACTTTCGACGTTAGTTTTCAGCTGCTCCATCGTGGTTGCGCCCAGCAGAGTGCTGGCAACAAACGGTTGACGGCGTACAAAAGCGAGCGCCATCTGAGCAGGATCCAGGCCATGACGTCTGGCGATATCAACATACGCCGCGACGGCTTTTTGCGTTTGCTCACCGCTATAGCGGGTGAACCGACTAAAGAGCGTATTACGTGCGCCAGCGGGTTTTGCACCATTGAGATATTTCCCGGTCAGCGTGCCGAAACCCAGGCACGAATAGGCCAGCAGTTCGACCCCTTCATACTGACTGACTTCTGCCAGACCTACTTCAAAACTGCGGTTTAACAGACTGTAGGGATTTTGAATGGTGACAATACGCGGCAGATCGTGTTTGTCCGCCAGATGCAGGTAGCGCATTACGCCAAATGCAGTTTCGTTCGACACGCCGATATAACGAATTTTTCCCGCGCGTTGGTACTCTGCCAGTGCGTCCAGTGTATCCAGCAGCGAAACCGCAGGCGCAGAATCTGTCCAGCTATAACCGAGTTTGCCGAAGCAGTTGGTTGGGCGCTGCGGCCAGTGCACCTGATAAAGATCGAGGTAATCTGTCTGCAGACGCTTGAGGCTGTCATGCAGCGCTTCGCAGATATTCTTCCGATCCAGCGCCTGATCCGGGCGGATGCCTTTGTCATTATTGCGCGACGGTCCGCTCACTTTGGAGGCGATAATTAACTTTTCGCGGCTGCCATGTTTCGCCAGCCAGTTGCCGACGTAGGTTTCGGTTAGCCCTTGCGTTTCGGGGCGCGGAGGTACTGGGTACATTTCGGCAACGTCGATAAGGTTAATGCCCTGAGCGACGGCATAGTCGAGTTGTGCGTGGGCGTCGGCTTCGCTGTTCTGTTCACCAAACGTCATCGTGCCAAGCCCCAGCGTGCTGACTTCCAGCGAACTGTGGGGTATACGGTGATATTGCATAGCCGTTTCCTTTTTATAATCACGACATAAGGAATATAAAAATGGCAGAGGGAAGGGAAAAGGGAAAGAGAAAAATCTTAAGGCCAGCCGGATGCTGACCTTATTTGTTAACGTTCAATAATTTGCGAAACATCATCACGGTTAATTTGCATCGCGTTACCTTGCTGATCGTGATAACTCACCAGCCCGGTATCATCATCAATTTCAGGTTTTCCATCGGTCAAAATCATACGGCCATCTTTGGTCGCCATGACGTAATCACTGGAACACCCGGAAACAGCAAACGCCAGTCCGACTGCAGAAATTATTACTGCCCATTTTTTCATCCGGTTATCCTCATTTGGCCCACCTATGATAATAGTCTTTTTATAAACCGACGTTATATATCTTGAAAGCAGGAAAATCTTAAACTGTGAGGGTAACAGGAGTGAGTACGCCCTCCCGCAGGAGAGCGTACGGAGTATCAGAGCGGATTCTTTTTGTTGCGAATCAGGTTGAGGCTTTCAACCGCAATAGAGAAGAACATCGCGAAGTAGATGTAACCTTTCGGTACGTGGATGTCGAAACTTTCAAGAATCAGGGTAAAGCCCACCAGAATCAGGAAAGAGAGCGCCAGCATTTTTACCGAAGGATGGCGTTCGACAAAATCACCAATCGAGCGTGCGGCGAACATCATCACGCCTACGGCAATCACCACGGCGGCCATCATAATAAACAGGTGATCTGACAGACCCACAGCGGTAATCACCGAGTCGAGGCTGAAGATAATATCCAGCAGCATAATCTGCACGATAGCGCCGAGGAATGATGAAACGCGTGTTTTCAGCCCTTCTTCTTCACCTTCAATGGATTCGTGGATTTCCTTGCTGGCTTTCCAGATAAGAAACAAGCCACCCAGAAGCAGAATCAAATCACGGGCGGAAATTTCCTGGCTGAATATTGTAAAAAGCGGATTTGTCAGGCGCGTAACCCAGGCGATGGATGCCAGCAGCGCCAGACGCATAACCATGGCTCCCGCCAACCCCAGACGGCGCGCATGAGCACGTTGTGCTGTGGGGAGCTTTGCCACCACCAGAGAAAGGAAAATAATATTGTCGATCCCAAGAACGATCTCCAGCAGCGTCAGCGTACCGAGCGCAAGCCAGGCGTTAGGATCGATTATCCATGCAAATAACATCTAAAAAGCCCTGCCAAAAAAATGAAGCGGTAATTATATGCCCGGAAAGCGGCAGGTCAAAGCGATGGCTACTGGATCAGAAAATGACGGGCCAGTAGCGCACTGGTGAAATTCTTCTTCAAATAAAAGCCGCGCGGCAGCGTCAGAATCCGTTCGCCCCGGACACCAATGGCTTCGGTAAGCGCTTTCGCATTCGCTGCTTTCGGTCGTATCTGTAAATATTCCCCGTGACGAGCGGTGATCCGCTCAACCTGACCGAGAACAATCATATCCATTAATTCTTCCCAGTCTTCGCGCAGTTGCCGGTCTTCCTCTTCATTCGGGCTCCACAGTAACGGTGATCCTACGCGACGCTGCGCCAGCGGGATGCTGCGCTCGCCTTCAACCGGTATCCACAGTACGCGTTTGAGCTTGTGGCGCACGTGGCTGGTTTCCCAGGTCACCCCGCTATTACCCGTTAACGGGGCAACACAAACGAATGTTGTTTCCAGCGGACGACCAAGACTATCCACAGGGATAGTTTTAAGTTCCACGCCCAGAGCAGCAAAATCTTGCTCAGGTTTACTCCCTGCGCTGGCACCTAGCCAGATCTCCAGTAACACGCCAATCCAGCCCTTATCGCGTTTTAAATTCTCTGGCGTAACCAGCCCGGCAAGTGCCGCCAGTTCTCCCAATGTATAACCAGAAAGTTGCTGTGCTTGCGCTAACAACTGTTCTTCAGTTTCGGGAGGAGAGAGCAGTGGGCGAGGTTGGGACATGTCACGATACCTTGGTTAAAAAACAAACAGCAATTATGTGCCGAATATTCGCAGTGTAACTTTTTCCACAGGCGTTGTTCAATTCTCTGATTTATATTGCTTTTTAGGTTGCCGGTAATCGAGTTGCGCAACACTGCAATGGGTTTTCCAAATCTGGTCACTGAAAATAAACAGGATCTTACACCATGTTATCCACAGAAAGCTGGGATAACTGTGAAAAACCTCCACTACTGTTTCCATTTACAGCCTTGACGTGCGACGAAACTCCAGTTTTTAGTGGTTCAGTGCTTAACTTAGTGGCACATTCTGTGGATAAATACGGCATTGGTTGATCTTTCGCCAACCCGTAAATGAGAGGTGTGACCTGGGTCACGAATTACTCTTTTTTATTACTAAAATTACATGTAATGCATTGACTGATAATGAATATTTTAAAATGTCTATATCGGGCTTATTCAGAATGCTCCGGGTTTTCCCGTAGTAATTCCGTAGTTCTTCACAACTCTATCCACAGAAAAGGTGAATAAAAACGGCTATCCACCCCTTCCTCTGTTTATAACTCTGCACATAACTGTGAGTTATTCAATTGTTATTAGTGTGTAATGCCCTGCAGAGAGTGGTTTACCGTCTTCCTGGAGTATGAAACAATCATTCGTATATAAAGCTTTATTTTGAGGTAGTCCGGTGATTGATGACGATGGCTACCGCCCAAACGTAGGTATCGTGATTTGTAATCGCCAGGGGCAGGTAATGTGGGCCCGGCGATTTGGTCAGCACTCCTGGCAATTTCCGCAAGGCGGAATCAACCCCGGAGAATCCGCAGAGCAGGCGATGTACCGTGAATTGTTTGAAGAAGTAGGATTAAGCCGTAAAGACGTTCGAATCCTTGCTTCAACGCGTAACTGGTTGCGCTACAAATTACCGAAACGTTTGGTGCGTTGGGACACGAAGCCGGTTTGTATCGGCCAAAAACAAAAATGGTTTCTCTTGCAGCTGGTGAGCGGCGATGCAGAAATCAATATGCAAACCAGCAGTACACCAGAGTTTGACGGCTGGCGATGGGTAAGTTACTGGTATCCGGTCAGACAGGTGGTGTCATTTAAACGTGATGTCTACCGTAGGGTAATGAAAGAGTTCGCGAGTGTGGTGATGTCACTGCAGGAAAATACGCCAAAACCACAAAACGCATCTGCTTATCGACGTAAAAGAGGTTAAGTCACGCCAATTATGCTCACTCGCCTGCGCGAAATAGTCGAAAAGGTAGCCAGCGCACCACGCCTGAATGAGGCGTTAAATATTCTGGTTACCGACATCTGTCTTGCGATGGATACCGAGGTCTGTTCGGTTTACCTTGCCGATCATGATCGACGTTGTTACTACCTGATGGCGACCCGGGGGCTGAAAAAACCACGCGGTCGCACTGTAACGCTCGCGTTTGATGAAGGGATCGTCGGCCTGGTTGGCAGGCTGGCGGAACCGATAAACCTTGCAGATGCGCAAAAGCACCCCAGCTTCAAATATGTCCCCTCCGTAAAAGAAGAACGTTTCCGCGCATTTTTAGGCGTACCAATTATTCAACGTCGCCAGTTGCTTGGTGTACTGGTGGTACAGCAACGAGAGTTGCGCCAGTATGACGAAAGTGAAGAATCCTTCCTGGTGACGCTTGCCACCCAGATGGCAGCTATTCTTTCTCAGTCGCAGTTGACTGCCTTGTTTGGGCAATATCGCCAGACGCGAATCCGTGCATTACCGGCAGCACCTGGTGTGGCGATTGCCGAAGGCTGGCAGGATGCCACGTTACCTTTAATGGAACAGGTGTATCAGGCATCAACGCTGGATCCGGCTCTGGAACGCGAACGACTGACCGGGGCGTTGGAAGAGGCGGCTAACGAGTTTCGCCGCTATAGCAAACGCTTTGCCGCCGGTGCACAAAAAGAAACGGCGGCTATTTTCGATCTTTACTCACACCTGCTTTCGGATACCCGGCTGCGTCGCGAATTGTTTGCCGAGGTTGATAAAGGCTCGGTGGCAGAGTGGGCGGTAAAAACGGTCATTGAAAAATTTGCCGAACAGTTTGCCGCGCTAAGCGATAACTATCTCAAAGAGCGGGCTGGCGATTTACGTGCGCTGGGCCAGCGATTGCTGTTTCATCTTGATGACGCTAATCAAGGGCCGAACGCCTGGCCGGAACGTTTCATTCTGGTGGCAGATGAACTGTCAGCGACAACGCTTGCTGAGCTGCCCCAGGATCGCTTAGTCGGTGTTGTCGTGCGCGATGGCGCTGCCAACTCCCATGCTGCGATCATGGTACGTGCGCTGGGGATACCTACCGTGATGGGCGCGGATATTCAGCCTTCGGTACTGCATCGTCGGACGCTGATCGTCGATGGTTATCGCGGTGAATTGCTGGTCGATCCGGAGCCGGTACTGCTGCAAGAATATCAGCGGCTAATTAGTGAAGAGATCGAGCTTAGCCGTCTGGCGGAAGATGACGTCAATTTACCCGCCCAGTTAAAAAGCGGCGAACGCATTAAAGTCATGCTCAATGCCGGTTTAAGCCCGGAACATGAAGAAAAACTGGGCAGCCGTATTGATGGCATAGGACTTTATCGCACTGAAATCCCATTCATGCTGCAAAGTGGTTTTCCGTCGGAAGAAGAACAGGTGGCGCAGTATCAGGGGATGCTGCAAATGTTCAATGATAAACCCGTCACCTTGCGTACGCTGGATGTCGGAGCAGATAAGCAGCTGCCTTACATGCCGATCAGCGAAGAGAATCCATGCCTGGGTTGGCGTGGGATTCGCATTACGCTCGATCAGCCGGAGATCTTCTTGATCCAGGTGCGGGCGATGCTGCGTGCTAATGCCGCTACGGGCAACCTGAATATTCTGTTGCCGATGGTCACAAGCCTCGATGAAGTTGACGAAGCACGCCGCCTGATTGAACGTGCCGGACGTGAAGTCGAGGAGATGATCGGTTACGAAATTCCCAAACCACGTATCGGCATCATGCTGGAAGTGCCGTCAATGGTATTTATGCTGCCGCATCTGGCAAAGCGGGTCGATTTCATCTCTGTTGGCACCAACGATCTGACGCAATACATCCTGGCCGTTGATCGCAACAATACCCGGGTGGCGAACATTTATGACAGTCTTCATCCTGCAATGTTACGAGCTCTGGCGATGATCGCCCGGGAAGCGGAAATACATGGAATCGATCTCCGTTTGTGCGGTGAAATGGCGGGCGATCCCATGTGCGTGGCAATCCTCATTGGGCTTGGGTATCGCCATCTGTCTATGAACGGACGTTCTGTAGCGCGCGTAAAATACCTGCTGCGGCGCATTGATTTTGCTGAAGCAGAAAATCTTGCGCAGCGTAGTCTGGAAGCGCAACTGGCGACCGAAGTTCGCCATCAGGTTGCAGCCTTTATGGAGCGTCGCGGCATGGGCGGGCTGATTCGCGGAGGGTTATAGCGCGGATCATATACATATCTTTTAACGGTATCCGGCAACCAGCCTGGTCCCCTTGTGCTATTATTCGCACCTTTGGAGCGCCTGAAACCTGCGGCGCGCATTTCAATCGCTGTTCTCTTTCAGCGAAATAACAAGAACTTGTGGTGACAGATGACCAGTAGCTATCTGCATTTTCCGGAGTTTGATCCGGTCATTTTCTCAATAGGACCCGTAGCGCTTCACTGGTACGGCCTGATGTATCTGGTGGGTTTCATTTTTGCAATGTGGCTGGCAACACGTCGGGCGAATCGTCCGGGCAGCGGCTGGACCAAAAATGAAGTTGAAAACTTACTCTATGCGGGCTTCCTCGGCGTCTTCCTCGGTGGACGTATTGGTTATGTTCTGTTCTACAATTTCCCGCAGTTTATGGCCGATCCGCTGTATCTGTTCCGTGTCTGGGACGGCGGCATGTCCTTCCACGGCGGCCTGATTGGCGTTATCGTGGTGATGATTATCTTCGCCCGCCGTACTAAACGTTCCTTCTTCCAGGTTTCTGATTTTATCGCCCCACTCATTCCGTTTGGTCTTGGTGCCGGGCGTCTGGGCAACTTTATTAACGGTGAATTGTGGGGCCGCGTTGACCCGAACTTCCCGTTTGCCATGCTGTTCCCTGGCTCCCGTACAGAAGATATTTTGCTGCTGCAAACCAACCCGCAGTGGCAATCCATTTTCGACACTTACGGTGTGCTGCCGCGCCACCCATCACAGCTTTACGAACTGCTGCTGGAAGGTGTGGTGCTGTTTATTATCCTCAACCTGTATATTCGTAAACCGCGCCCAATGGGAGCTGTCTCAGGCTTGTTCCTGATTGGCTACGGCGCGTTTCGCATCATTGTTGAGTTTTTCCGCCAGCCCGACGCGCAGTTTACCGGTGCCTGGGTGCAGTACATCAGCATGGGGCAAATTCTTTCCATCCCGATGATTGTCGCGGGTGTGATCATGATGGTCTGGGCATATCGTCGCAGCCCACAGCAACACGTTTCCTGAGGAACCATGAAACAGTATTTAGAACTGATGCAAAAAGTGCTCGACGAAGGCACACAGAAAAACGACCGTACCGGAACCGGAACGCTTTCCATTTTTGGTCATCAGATGCGTTTTAACCTGCAGGATGGATTCCCGCTGGTGACAACTAAACGTTGCCACCTGCGTTCCATCATCCATGAACTGCTGTGGTTTCTGCAGGGCGACACTAACATTGCTTATCTACACGAAAACAATGTCACCATCTGGGACGAATGGGCCGATGAAAACGGCGACCTCGGGCCAGTGTATGGTAAACAGTGGCGCGCCTGGCCAACGCCAGATGGTCGTCATATTGACCAGATCACTACGGTACTGAACCAGCTGAAAAACGACCCGGATTCGCGCCGCATTATTGTTTCAGCGTGGAACGTAGGCGAACTGGATAAAATGGCGCTGGCACCGTGCCATGCATTCTTCCAGTTCTATGTGGCAGACGGCAAACTCTCTTGCCAGCTTTATCAGCGCTCCTGTGACGTCTTCCTCGGCCTGCCGTTTAACATTGCCAGCTACGCGTTACTGGTGCATATGATGGCGCAGCAGTGCGATCTGGAAGTGGGTGATTTTGTCTGGACCGGTGGCGACACGCACCTGTACAGCAACCATATGGATCAAACTCATCTGCAATTAAGCCGCGAACCGCGTCCGCTGCCGAAGTTGATTATCAAACGTAAACCCGAATCCATCTTCGACTACCGTTTCGAAGACTTTGAGATTGAAGGATACGATCCACATCCGGGCATTAAAGCGCCGGTGGCTATCTAATTACGAAACATCCTGCCAGAGCCGACGCCAGTGTGCGTCGGTTTTTTTTATCCTCCGTTAAATTCTTCGAGACGCCTTCCCGAAATTTTGCAATGTCCTGCAACGGCGTAAATAGTCCGGAAGATGCGCCGAAGAAATAGAAACTGGCCCTCGTCTTTTTTTCTCCTCGCTCCATACTGCCGGCATGAAAACACAACGTGGTTATACACTGATTGAAACGCTGGTCGCGATGCTGATTCTGGTCATGCTAAGCGCAAGTGGGCTCTATGGCTGGCAATATTGGCAGCAGTCGCAACGGCTTTGGCAAACCGCCAGCCAGGCGCGGGACTATTTGCTCTATTTACGTGAAGATGCCAACTGGCATAACCGCGACCACAGTATCAGTGTTATCAGGGAGGGGACGTTATGGTGCCTTGTGAGTTCCGCTGCTGGGGCCAATACCTGTCATGGCAGTTCACCATTGGTCTTTGTGCCACGCTGGCCCGAAGTCGAAATGAGCGATCTGACACCTTCGCTTGCTTTCTTTGGCCTGCGCAATACCGCATGGGCCGGGCATATTCGCTTCAAAAACTCAACGGGAGAGTGGTGGCTGGTGGTTTCGCCGTGGGGAAGACTCCGGCTTTGTCAGCAAGGAGAAACAGAAGGATGCCTGTAAAAGAGCAAGGTTTTTCTCTGCTGGAAGTGTTGATTGCTATGGCGATCAGTAGCGTATTGTTGCTGGGGGCTGCACGCTTTCTGCCTGCGTTACAGCGTGAAAGTTTAACGAGCACCCGTAAGCTGGCACTGGAAGATGAAATCTGGCTGCGGGTATTTACCGTCGCGAAGCATCTCCAGAGGGCGGGTTATTGTCATGGCAGCTGTACCGGCGAAGGGCTGGAAATTGTCGGACAGGGTGACTGTGTCATTGTGCAGTGGGATGCGAACAGTAACGGTATCTGGGATCGCGAACCGGTAAAAGAGTCCGACCAGATTGGATTTCGTCTGAAGGAGCATGTGCTGGAAACGCTACGCGGTGCGACATCCTGTGAAGGTAAGGGCTGGGATAAAGTCACTAATCCGGATGCCATCATTATCGACACTTTTCAGGTCGTACGTCAGGATGTCAGCGGCTTCTCGCCGGTGTTGACGGTTAATATGCACGCTGCCAGCAAGGCTGATCCGCAAACCGTGGTGGATGCCAGCTATAGCGTGACAGGATTCAACCTGTGAACCGCGAAAAGGGTGTTTCGTCACTGGCTCTGGTCCTGATGCTGCTGATTTTGGGTAGCTTGCTATTGCAAGGAATGAGTCAGCAGGATCGCAGTTTTGCTTCTCGCGTGAGCATGGAAAGTCAGTCATTGCGCCGCCAGGCCATCGTTCAGTCGGCGCTGGCGTGGGGAAAAATGCACTCCTGGCAGACGCAGCCAGCAGTTCAGTGCTTACTGTACGCTGCCACCGGTGCCCGGGTTTGTCTGCGTTTATTGGCAGATAATGAGGCTTTATTGATTGCCGGTTATGAAGGCGTTTCGTTGTGGCGAACAGGCGAAGTCATCGATGGAAACATTGTTTTTTCGCCACGCGGCTGGAGCGATTTTTGTCCGCTGAAAGAGAGGGCGTTATGTCAGCTTCCCTGAAGAATCAACAAGGCTTTAGCCTGCCGGAGGTAATGTTGGCGATGGTGTTGATGGTGATGATTGTCACTGAGTTATCGGGTTTCCAGCGAACATTAATGAACAGTCTTGCCAGCAGAAACCAGTACCAACAGCTCTGGCGGCATGGCTGGCAGCAAACGCAACTGCGTGCGATTTCGCCACCTGCCAACTGGCAGGTCAACCGAATGCAGACATCGCAGGCGGGATGTGTCAGCATCAGCGTTACGCTAGTTTCACCCGGGGGCAGAGAAGGCGAGATGACCCGCCTGCATTGCCCGAATCGTCAGTAGTCAGGAGCCGCTATGTTAAGGGTCTACCATTCCAATCGTCTGGACGTGCTGGAAGCGTTGATGGAGTTTATTGTCGAACGCGAACGGCTGGACGATCCTTTCGAACCAGAGATGATTCTGGTGCAAAGTACCGGTATGGCGCAGTGGCTGCAAATGACCCTGTCGCAAAAGTTTGGTATTGCGGCAAACATTGATTTTCCGCTGCCTGCGAGCTTTATCTGGGATATGTTCGTCCGGGTGTTACCGGAGATCCCCAAAGAGAGCGCCTTTAACAAACAGAGCATGAGCTGGAAACTGATGACTCTGTTGCCGCAATTGCTGGATCGCGAAGACTTTACCCTGTTGCGGCATTATCTGACTGACGATAGCGACAAGCGAAAACTGTTCCAGCTTTCTTCAAAAGCGGCGGACCTGTTTGACCAGTATCTGGTCTATCGTCCGGACTGGCTGGCACAGTGGGAAACAGGACATTTGGTTGAAGGGCTGGGAGAAGCACAGGCCTGGCAAGCGCCGTTGTGGAAGGCGTTGGTGGAATATACCCATCAACTCGGGCAACCGCGCTGGCACCGCGCCAATCTCTATCAGCGCTTTATCGAAACGCTGGAGTCCGCGACGACCTGCCCGCCGGGGCTACCTTCGCGCGTCTTTATATGCGGTATTTCCGCGTTACCGCCTGTTTATCTCCAGGCGCTACAGGCGCTGGGTAAACATATTGAAATCCATCTCCTGTTTACCAACCCCTGCCGTTATTACTGGGGCGACATTAAAGATCCTGCTTATCTGGCGAAACTGCTGACTCGCCAGCGCCGACACAGTTTTGAAGATCGCGAATTACCGCTATTTCGCGACAGCGAAAATGCCGGGCAGCTCTTTAACAGCGATGGTGAACAGGATGTCGGCAACCCGCTGCTGGCCTCATGGGGCAAGCTTGGACGCGACTACATTTATCTCCTTTCTGATCTGGAGAGCAGCCAGGAGCTGGACGCTTTTGTCGATGTGACGCCAGATAACCTGCTGCATAACATTCAGTCTGACATTCTGGAACTGGAAAACCGCGCCGTTGCTGGTGTGAACATCGAAGAGTTTTCCCGTAGCGATAACAAACGCCCGCTTGATCCACTGGATAGCAGTATCACCTTCCACGTTTGCCATAGCCCGCAGCGTGAAGTTGAAGTTTTACACGATCGCCTGCTGGCGATGCTGGAGGAAGACCCGACACTTACTCCGCGCGACATCATCGTGATGGTGGCTGATATCGACAGCTACAGTCCGTTTATTCAGGCTGTGTTTGGTAGCGCACCTGCGGATCGTTACCTGCCTTACGCCATTTCCGACCGTCGGGCGCGGCAGTCGCATCCTGTACTTGAAGCGTTTATCAGCCTGTTATCGTTGCCAGACAGCCGCTTTGTGTCGGAAGACGTGCTGGCATTACTGGATGTGCCGGTGCTGGCAGCGCGGTTTGACATCACCGAAGAAGGGCTGCGTTATTTACGTCAGTGGGTCAACGAGTCTGGCATTCGTTGGGGGATAGATGACGACAACGTTCGTGAGCTGGAACTTCCCGCTACCGGTCAACACACCTGGCGATTTGGCCTGACGCGTATGTTGCTGGGCTACGCGATGGAGAGCGCGCAGGGCGAGTGGCAATCGGTTCTACCTTATGATGAATCGAGCGGCTTAATTGCAGAACTGGTGGGGCATCTGGCTTCACTGCTAATGCAGCTAAACATCTGGCGTCGCGGGCTGGCGCAGGAGCGTCCGCTGGAAGAGTGGTTGCCGGTTTGTCGCGATATGCTCAACGCCTTCTTCCTGCCGGATGCGGAAACCGAAGCGGCGATGACGCTGATCGAACAACAATGGCAGGCGATTATCGCCGAAGGTTTAGGTGCGCAGTATGGCGACGCGGTGCCGCTGTCACTATTGCGTGATGAACTGGCACAGCGCCTGGATCAGGAACGTATCAGCCAGCGTTTTCTCGCCGGACCGGTTAACATTTGTACTCTGATGCCAATGCGTTCCATCCCATTCAAAGTGGTTTGCCTGCTGGGAATGAACGACGGCGTTTATCCACGCCAGCTTGCGCCATTGGGCTTTGACCTGATGAGCCAGAAACCGAAGCGTGGCGACCGTAGCCGTCGCGATGACGACCGCTATCTGTTCCTGGAAGCGTTAATTTCCGCGCAGCAAAAACTCTATATCAGCTATATCGGGCGTTCTATTCAGGATAACAGTGAACGTTTCCCGTCGGTACTGGTGCAGGAACTGATCGACTACATCGGGCAAAGCCATTATCTACCGGGCGATGAAGCGCTCAACTGTGATGAAAGCGAGGCAAGGGTAAAAGCACATCTTACTTGCCTCCATACCCGAATGCCGTTTGATCCACAAAACTACCAGCCAGGCGAACGACAAAGCTATGCTCGTGAATGGCTACCCGCGGCCAGCCAGGCTGGTAAAGCACATTCTGAATTTGTTCAGCAGCTGCCGTTTACCTTACCGGAAACCGTGCCGCTGGAAACGCTACAACGATTCTGGGCACATCCGGTACGGGCGTTCTTCCAGATGCGTTTGCAGGTGAACTTCCGTACTGAAGACAGCGAAATCCCCGACACCGAGCCATTTATTCTGGAAGGACTTAGCCGTTATCAAATCAATCAGCAGTTATTGAATGCACTGGTTGAGCAGGATGATGCCGAACGCTTGTTCCGCCGCTTCCGGGCGGCAGGGGATTTACCGTATGGCGCTTTTGGTGAAATTTTCTGGGAAACACAGTGCCAGGAGATGCAGCAGCTTGCCGACAGAGTCATTGCCTGTCGCCAGCCAGGGCAGAGTATGGAGATTGATCTCGCCTGCAACGGTGCGCAGATAACTGGCTGGTTGCCGCAGGTGCAGCCGGATGGCCTGTTGCGCTGGCGTCCCTCTTTATTAAGTGTGGCGCAGGGAATGCAACTTTGGCTGGAACACCTTGTCTACTGTGCCAGCGGTGGTAATGGTGAAAGTCGCCTTTTTCTACGCAAAGACGGCGAGTGGCGTTTTCCGCCGCTTGCAGCCGCACAGGCTTTGCATTACCTCTCACAACTGATTGAGGGGTATCGTGAAGGGATGTCCGCGCCATTGCTGGTGTTACCTGAAAGTGGCGGCGCGTGGCTAAAAACCTGTTATGACGCGCAAAACGATGCCATGCTGGATGACGATTCCACGTTGCAAAAAGCCCGAACGAAATTCCTTCAGGCTTACGAAGGCAACATGATGGTGCGTGGCGAAGGTGATGATATCTGGTATCAACGGCTCTGGCGGCAATTAACACCAGAGACAATGGAGGCCATCGTTGAACAGTCGCAACGTTTCCTGTTACCGCTGTTTCGCTTTAATCAGTCATGAGTGCTGTATAAAAATTGCGCAATATATCTGCTTGCTTTATGATGCGCACCAGTCACGGACTGATGGATATATAGACATAGGCTGACTCGTGCAGCACAAGATTAAATTCTGGCAGATGATTTGCGTTAACGTGTTGAATCTGGCCAGAAAATAAAGTTGATTATGAGGTCCGTGAATGCCCCGCAGCATCTGGTTCAAAGCATTATTGTTGTTTGTTGCCCTTTGGGCACCCTTTAGTCAGGCAGAAACGGGATGGCAGCCGATTCAGGAAACCATCCGTAAAAGTGATAAAGATAACCGCCAGTATCAGGCTATACATCTGGATAACGGTATGGTGGTCTTACTGGTTTCTGATCCGCAGGCAGTTAAATCGCTCTCGGCGCTGGTGGTGCCCGTTGGGTCGCTGGAAGATCCCGAGGCGTATCAGGGGCTGGCGCATTACCTTGAACACATGAGTCTGATGGGGTCGAAAAAGTACCCGCAGGCTGACAGTCTGGCCGAATATCTCAAAATGCACGGCGGCAGTCACAATGCCAGCACGGCACCGTATCGCACGGCTTTCTATCTGGAAGTTGAGAACGATGCCTTACCCGGTGCGGTAGACCGCCTGGCCGATGCTATTGCAGAACCCTTGCTCGACAAGAAATACGCCGAACGTGAACGTAATGCAGTGAATGCCGAATTAACCATGGCGCGTACGCGTGACGGGATGCGCATGGCACAGGTCAGCGCAGAAACCATTAACCCGGCACACCCCGGTTCAAAGTTTTCTGGTGGTAACCTCGAAACTTTAAGCGACAAACCAGGTAATCCGGTACAGCAGGCGCTGAAAGATTTCCACGAGAAGTACTATTCCGCCAATCTGATGAAGGCGGTTATTTACAGCAATAAACCGTTGCCGGAGTTGGCGAAAATGGCGGCGGACACCTTTGGTCGCGTGCCGAACAAAGAGAGCAAAAAACCGGAAATCACCGTGCCGGTAGTCACCGACGCGCAAAAGGGCATTATCATTCATTACGTCCCGGCGTTGCCGCGTAAAGTTCTGCGCGTTGAGTTTCGCATCGATAACAATTCAGCGAAGTTCCGTAGTAAAACGGATGAATTGATTACCTATCTGATTGGTAATCGCAGCCCAGGTACACTTTCTGACTGGCTGCAAAAGCAGGGATTAGTTGAGGGTATTAGCGCCAATTCCGATCCTATCGTCAACGGCAACAGCGGCGTATTAGCGATCTCTGCGTCTTTAACCGATAAAGGTCTGGCGAATCGCGATCAGGTTGTGGCGGCCATTTTTAGCTACCTCAATCTGTTACGTGAAAAAGGGATCGATAAACAATACTTCGATGAACTGGCGAATGTGCTGGATATCGACTTCCGTTATCCGTCAATCACCCGTGATATGGATTACGTCGAATGGCTGGCTGATACCATGATTCGCGTTCCTGTTGAGCATACACTGGATGCAGTCAATATTGCCGATCGGTACGATGCTAAAGCAGTAAAAGAACGTCTGGCGATGATGACGCCGCAGAATGCGCGTATCTGGTATATCAGCCCGAAAGAGCCGCACAATAAAACGGCTTATTTTGTCGATGCGCCGTATCAAGTCGATAAAATCAGCGAACAAACTTTCGCGGACTGGCAGAAAAAAGCCGCCAATATTGCGCTCTCCTTACCGGAGCTTAACCCCTATATTCCTGACGATTTCTCGCTGATTAAGTCAGAGAAGAAATACGACCATCCAGAGTTGATTGTTGATGAGTCGAATCTGCGCGTGGTGTATGCGCCAAGCCGTTATTTTGCCAGTGAGCCCAAAGCTGATGTCAGCCTGATTTTGCGTAATCCGAAAGCCATGAACAGCGCCCGCAATCAGGTGATGTTTGCGCTCAATGATTATCTCGCAGGGCTGGCGCTTGATCAGTTAAGCAACCAGGCGTCGGTTGGTGGCATAAGTTTTTCCACCAATGCTAACAACGGCCTTATGGTTAATGCCAATGGTTACACCCAGCGCCTGCCGCAGCTGTTCCAGGCATTGCTCGAGGGGTACTTTAGCTATACCGCTACGGAAGATCAGCTTGAGCAGGCGAAGTCCTGGTATAACCAGATGATGGATTCTGCAGAAAAGGGCAAAGCGTTCGAGCAGGCGATTATGCCCGCGCAGATGCTCTCGCAAGTACCATACTTCTCGCGAGATGAACGGCGCAAAATTTTGCCCTCCATTACTTTGAAAGAAGTTCTGGCCTATCGCGACGCCTTAAAATCAGGGGCTCGACCAGAGTTTATGGTTATCGGCAACATGACCGAGGCCCAGGCAACAACGCTGGCACGCGATGTGCAAAAACAGTTGGGCGCTGATGGTTCAGAGTGGTGTCGTAACAAAGATGTCGTGGTCGATAAAAAACAATCCGTCATCTTTGAAAAAGCCGGTAACAGCACCGACTCCGCACTGGCAGCGGTATTTGTACCGACTGGCTACGATGAATACACCAGCTCAGCCTATAGCTCTCTGTTGGGGCAGATCGTACAGCCGTGGTTCTACAATCAGTTGCGTACCGAAGAACAGTTGGGCTATGCCGTGTTTGCGTTTCCAATGAGCGTGGGACGTCAGTGGGGCATGGGCTTCCTTTTGCAAAGCAATGATAAACAGCCTTCATTCTTGTGGGAGCGTTACAAGGCGTTTTTCCCAACCGCAGAGGCAAAATTGCGGGCGATGAAGCCAGAAGAGTTTGCGCAAATCCAGCAGGCGGTAATTACCCAGATGCTGCAGGCACCGCAAACGCTCGGCGAAGAAGCATCGAAGTTAAGTAAAGATTTCGATCGCGGCAATATGCGCTTCGATTCGCGTGATAAAATCGTGGCCCAGATAAAACTGCTGACGCCGCAAAAACTTGCTGATTTCTTCCATCAGGCGGTGGTCGAGCCGCAAGGTATGGCTATTCTGTCGCAGATTTCCGGCAGCCAGAACGGGAAAGCCGAATATGTGCATCCTGAAGGCTGGAAAGTGTGGGAGAACGTCAGCGCGTTGCAGCAAACAATGCCCCTGATGAGTGAAAAGAATGAGTGATGTCGCCGAGACACTAGATCCTTTGCGCTTGCCCTTACAGGGCGAGCGCCTGATTGAAGCCTCTGCCGGCACAGGCAAAACCTTTACGATTGCGGCGCTCTATTTGCGCCTGTTACTTGGACTAGGCGGTTCTGCCGCCTTTCCCCGCCCGCTGACCGTTGAAGAACTGCTGGTGGTCACCTTTACCGAGGCTGCCACGGCAGAATTGCGCGGTCGTATCCGTAGCAATATCCACGAGTTGCGCATCGCCTGTCTGCGTGAAACCACCGACAATCCACTGTACGAACGCCTGCTGGAAGAGATCGACGATAAAGCGCAAGCCGCGCAGTGGTTGTTGTTAGCCGAGCGGCAGATGGATGAAGCGGCAGTCTTTACTATTCACGGCTTTTGCCAGCGCATGCTCAACCTGAATGCCTTTGAATCCGGCATGCTGTTTGAGCAGCAGCTGATTGAAGATGAGTCTCTGCTACGCTACCGGGCCTGCGCCGATTTCTGGCGTCGCCACTGCTACCCGCTGCCGCGTGAAATTGCCCAGGTTGTCTTTGAAACCTGGAAAGGGCCGCAGGCGTTGCTTCGCGATATTAATCGTTATCTGCAAGGCGAAGCACCGGTTATCAAAGCACCGCCGCCCGATGATGAAACGCTGGCTTCCCGCCACGCGCAAATTGTGGCGCGTATTGATACGGTAAAACAGCAGTGGCGCGACGCGGTGGGTGAACTGGATGCGCTGATCGAATCTTCTGGTATTGATCGACGCAAGTTTAACCGTAGCAATCAGGCTAAATGGATCGACAAGATCAGCGCCTGGGCAGAAGAAGAGACCAACAGTTATCAGTTGCCAGAGTCGCTGGAAAAATTCTCTCAGCGTTTCTTAGAAGATCGCACGAAAGCCGGGGGGGAAACCCCGCGACATCCACTGTTTGAGGCGATCGATCAACTGCTTGCAGAACCATTGTCGATCCGCGATCTGGTGATCACTCGCGCATTAGCTGAGATCCGCGAAACAGTAGCGCGTGAAAAACGCCGCCGTGGCGAATTGGGTTTTGATGACATGTTAAGTCGGCTCGATTCCGCGCTGCGTAGCGAAAGCGGCGAGGTGTTGGCAGCGGCGATCCGTACGCGATTCCCGGTGGCAATGATCGATGAATTTCAGGATACCGACCCCCAGCAGTACCGAATTTTTCGCCGTATCTGGCACCATCAGCCGGAAACCGCATTGTTGCTGATTGGCGACCCGAAACAGGCCATATATGCATTTCGGGGTGCGGATATCTTCACTTATATGAAGGCGCGTAGCGAAGTTCACGCCCACTACACCTTAGACACCAACTGGCGCTCCGCACCAGGAATGGTGAACAGCGTGAATAAGCTTTTCAGTCAGACTGATGACGCGTTCATGTTTCGCGAAATTCCTTTTATTCCAGTGAAATCAGCCGGGAAAAATCAGGCGTTACGTTTTGTGTTTAAAGGTGAAACGCAGCCTGCGATGAAAATGTGGCTGATGGAAGGCAAAAGCTGCGGCGTTGGCGACTATCAAAGTACCATGGCGCAGGTATGTGCTGCGCAAATCCGCGACTGGCTACAAGCCGGACAGCGGGGCGAAGCGTTGCTGATGAACGGCGACGACGCGCGTCCGGTGCGTGCTTCGGACATCAGTGTGCTGGTGCGCAGCCGCCAGGAGGCCGCCCAGGTGCGCGACGCCTTAACGTTGCTGGAAATCCCTTCCGTTTACCTTTCGAACCGCGACAGTGTTTTTGAAACTCTGGAAGCGCAGGAAATGCTTTGGCTGTTGCAGGCGGTGATGACACCCGAACGTGAGAACACCCTGCGTAGTGCGCTGGCAACGTCAATGATGGGGCTGAACGCGCTGGATATCGAAACGCTGAATAATGACGAACATGCGTGGGATGCGGTAGTCGAAGAGTTCGATGGTTATCGGCAAATCTGGCGCAAACGTGGCGTTATGCCGATGCTGCGGGCGCTGATGTCGGCGCGTAACATTGCAGAAAACTTGCTGGCAACGGCAGGCGGTGAGCGACGTCTTACCGATATCTTGCATATCAGCGAACTGCTACAAGAAGCCGGAACGCAGCTGGAAAGTGAACATGCGCTGGTACGCTGGTTATCGCAACATATCCTCGAGCCAGACAGTAATGCCTCCAGCCAACAAATGCGCCTCGAAAGTGATAAACATCTGGTGCAGATTGTCACGATCCATAAATCAAAAGGGCTGGAATATCCGCTGGTCTGGTTGCCATTTATTACCAATTTCCGCGTCCAGGATCAGGCGTTCTATCACGATCGCCACTCGTTTGAGGCAGTTTTGGATCTTAATGCTGCGCCAGAAAGCGTCGATCTCGCGGAGGCCGAACGTCTGGCGGAAGATCTGCGCTTGCTTTACGTGGCGCTGACGCGTTCGGTTTGGCATTGCAGTCTCGGCGTTGCACCGCTGGTGCGCCGTCGTGGCGATAAAAAAAGTGACACCGACGTCCATCAAAGTGCGCTTGGGCGTTTGCTGCAAAAAGGGGAACCACAAGATGCGGCAGGGCTTCGCACCTGTATTGAAGCGTTATGCGATGATGATATTGCCTGGCAAACGGCACAAACTGGTGATAACCAGCCCTGGCAGGTTAATGATGTTTTAACTGCAGAACTGAATGCGAGGACGCTACAACGATTGCCCGGCGATAACTGGCGTGTCACCAGCTACTCCGGTTTGCAGCAGCGTGGTCACGGTATCGCTCAGGATCTGATGCCACGGCTGGATGTTGATGCCGCAGGCGTGGTCAGCGTCGTTGAAGAACCGACGTTAACACCGCATCAGTTCCCGCGCGGTGCGTCACCAGGGACATTCTTGCACAGTTTGTTTGAAGACCTCGATTTTACCCAGCCGGTTGACCCGAACTGGGTACAGGAAAAACTGGAACTCGGCGGCTTTGAATCGCAGTGGGAACCAGTGTTGACCGAGTGGATCACGGCTGTCCTCCAGGCACCTCTCAATGAAACGGGTGTTAGCCTGAATCAGCTTTCCGACCGCGATAAACAGGTGGAGATGGAGTTTTACCTGCCGATTAGCGAACCGCTCATCGCCAGTCAGCTTGATGCACTAATTCGCCAGTTTGACCCGCTATCCGCTGGCTGCCCGCCGCTGGAGTTCATGCAGGTACGTGGCATGTTAAAAGGCTTTATCGACCTGGTGTTCCGCCACGAAGGGCGTTATTACCTGCTCGACTATAAATCCAACTGGCTGGGTGAAGACAGTTCGGCTTACACCCAACAGGCTATGGCAGCGGCAATGCAGGCGCACCGCTATGATCTGCAATATCAGCTTTATACCCTGGCGCTGCACCGTTATCTGCGCCATCGCATTGCTGATTACGACTATGAGCGCCACTTTGGCGGCGTTATTTATCTGTTCCTGCGTGGTGTTGATAAAGAACATCCGCAACAGGGGATTTACACAACCCGACCCAATGCCGGGTTGATTGCCCTGATGGATGAGATGTTTGCCGGTATGACCCTGGAGGAGGCGTAATGAAATTGCAAAAGCAATTACTGGAAGCTGTGGAGCACAAACAGCTACGCCCGCTGGACGTGCAGTTTGCCCTGACCGTGGCGGGAGATGAACATCCTGCCGTCACCCTCGCGGCGGCACTGTTAAGTCATGATGCCGGAGAGGGACACGTTTGTTTGCCGCTTTCACGACTGGAAAATAACGAGGCATCGCATCCGCTGTTGGCGACCTGTGTCAGTGAAATCGGTGAGCTACAAAATTGGGAAGAATGCTTGCTGGCTTCACAAGCGGTCAGCCGGGGAGATGAACCAACGCCGATGATCCTCTGTGGCGATCGTCTTTATTTGAATCGCATGTGGTGTAACGAGCGCACAGTGGCACGCTTTTTCAACGAAGTGAATCATGCCATTGAGGTTGATGAAGCTCTACTGGCGCAAACCCTGGACAAACTTTTTCCAGTAAGCGATGAAATTAACTGGCAAAAAGTTGCGGCGGCAGTGGCGCTGACGCGGCGGATCTCGGTGATTTCCGGCGGCCCTGGCACCGGTAAAACGACCACCGTAGCGAAGTTGCTGGCAGCGTTAATTCAAATGGCCGACGGCGAACGCTGCCGTATCCGTCTGGCTGCACCAACGGGTAAAGCTGCCGCGCGCTTAACCGAATCTCTCGGCAAGGCTTTGCGCCAGTTACCGCTGACCGATGAACAAAAGAAACGCATTCCGGAAGATGCCAGTACTTTGCACCGATTGCTGGGCGCACAGCCAGGTAGCCAGCGTTTACGTCATCATGCCGGTAACCCGCTGCATCTTGATGTGCTGGTGGTAGATGAAGCGTCAATGATCGATCTGCCGATGATGTCGAGACTGATAGACGCCTTGCCCGATCATGCGCGAGTGATCTTTCTCGGCGATCGTGATCAACTGGCCTCGGTTGAGGCTGGGGCTGTGCTGGGCGATATTTGTGCTTATGCCAATGCCGGCTTTACCGCCGAGCGTGCCGGGCAGCTAAGCCGCCTGACGGGAACTCACGTTCCGGCAGGAACTGGCACAGAAGCGGCATCTTTGCGCGACAGTCTCTGCCTGTTGCAAAAAAGCTATCGTTTCGGCAGCGATTCTGGCATTGGTCAGTTAGCTGCGGCGATCAACCGTGGTGATAAAACGGCAGTGAAAACCGTTTTTCAGCAGGATTTTTCTGATATCGAAAAACGGCTTTTACAGAGCGGCGAAGATTATATTGCGATGCTTGAGGAAGCTCTTGCGGGTTACGGACGTTATCTGGATCTGCTGCAAGCGCGTGCCGAGCCGGATTTAATCATTCAGGCGTTCAATGAGTACCAGCTTTTGTGCGCCCTGCGGGAAGGGCCGTTTGGCGTGGCTGGACTGAATGAGCGAATTGAGCAGTTTATGCAACAGAAGCGCAAAATTCATCGTAATCCGCACTCTCGTTGGTACGAAGGCCGACCGGTGATGATTGCCCGTAATGACAGCGCGCTTGGGTTGTTTAATGGCGATATCGGTATTGCGCTGGATCGTGGGCAGGGGACGCGCGTCTGGTTTGCGATGCCGGACGGCAATATTAAGTCTGTGCAACCGAGTCGCCTGCCAGAGCACGAAACGACGTGGGCGATGACGGTACATAAATCGCAGGGATCGGAGTTCGACCATGCGGCGTTGATTTTACCGAGCCAACGCACGCCGGTAGTAACGCGAGAGCTGGTTTACACCGCGGTGACCCGCGCGCGTCGCCGTCTGTCGCTGTATGCCGATGAGCGCATTTTAAGTGCGGCAATCGCCACTCGTACTGAGCGGCGCAGTGGTCTGGCGGCGTTGTTTAGTTCACGGGGATAAACGTAATTGCCGGATGCGACGCACGAGTGTTACGCATGTCGCATCCGACGATTTTCATCGCTTACCCCAAATCCGCCATCAGCACTTTGGATTTACGCTGGTAGTTGTACAACTGCTTTTTGCTCTCGGGCAGTAAATCAATATCCACTGGGGTAAATCCACGTTCCTGGAACCAGTGAATACTGCGCGTGGTCAGCACAAACAATTTGCTTAAGCCGCTCTGCTTCGCCTGAGCGGCAATGCGTTCCAGCAGAACCTCGCCCCGTGATGAGCTGCGGTAATCCGGGTGAACTGCCACACAGGCCATTTCCCCAATCTTTTCTTCCGGGAACGGATAGAGCGCGGCGCAGGCAATAGTCGTGTTATCGCGCTGAATAATGGTGAATTTGTCGATTTCCATCTCCAGCTGCTCGCGAGAACGGCGTACCAGAATACCTTGTTGCTCCAGCGGGCGAATCAACTCCAGAATACCGCCAATATCGTTGATTGTTGCGCGACGAATCTGCTCGGCGCTTTCCATCACAATCTGCGTACCGATACCGTCGCGTGAGAACAACTCTTGCAACAGCGCGCCATCTTCCTGATAACTGATTAAATGACAGCGACGCACGCCGCTGCGGCAGGCTTTCACTGCGCCACGCAAAAAGCGCACCGTACCGGAGTTGTAATCACCTTTCTCTTCCTGGGCTTCTACCCGTGCTTGCGCTTCGTTAGGGAAAAGTTCGGAGACAATATCACCGTCGTCATTAGTGACGCCCTGGGAAGAGCAAAAACCAATCATCTTTTCAGCTTTCAGTTTGATGGCCAGTTGAGTGGCAATCTCTTCCGAGGTCAGATTAAAGCTCTCGCCAGTGACTGAAACAGCGACCGGCCCCATTAGCACTATTGCACCGCTGTCCAGTTGACGATGGATCGCGTCTTCATCAATCCGCCGGATACGCCCGCTATGGCAGTAATCCACGCCGTCATCGACGCCCAGCGGCTGGGCAATAATAAAATTGCCACTGACGACGTTGATATGCGCGCCCTGCAGCGGCGTGTTATTGAGACTCATCGACAGGCGAGCAGTAATATCCAGTTGCAATGTTCCCGCAGCCTGCTTCACCAGTTCCAGTGTTTTGGCGTCGGTCACACGTATATTCTTGTGATACAGCGGTTCGTGGTGATGCGCAGCCAGATTTGCGTCGATCTGCGGACGTGCGCCATAGACCACCACCAGACGGATGCCGAGGCTGTGCAACAACCCGATATCATTAACGATACTGGAGAAATTCTCATGCTCAATGGCTTCACCGCCGAGCATGATGACAAACGTTTTTCCCCGGTGGGTATTGATATAGGGAACCGAATGGCGGAATCCCTCGACCAGCTCGGTTTTACGTTCCTTTATCACGGTACACCTCTTTGCATGATTATTCGAAATTATTGTATTTTTATTCTGTTTTTTCGCAGGGTGCAAGTGTAAATTTTATGCGGGAGCGAGTTTTTTATCAGTAATACCGTGAATATAAAAAGAATGTTTACCGTTTTATAGATGACAGATTATGCGTCTTTCGCTAAAGTTTCCGGTCAAATTGGTCGTTTACTTGTTACACAGCTTAGATTTCTTTTGCTCGGGAGAGGCATGTCAGGATCCAACACTGCAATCAGCCGTCGTCGTTTACTGCAAGGCGCGGGTGCCATGTGGCTATTGAGCGTAAGTCAGGTCAGCCTGGCTGCGGTCAGCCAGGTCGTGGCGGTGCGCGTCTGGCCTGCGTCCAGCTACACCCGCGTGACGGTAGAATCAAATCGTCAGCTGAAATATAAGCAGTTCGCGTTGAGTAATCCTGAACGCGTGGTGGTGGATATCGAAGATGTAAACCTGAACTCGGTGCTCAAGGGGATGGCTGCGCAAATCCGCGCTGACGACCCGTTCATCAAGTCGGCGCGCGTCGGGCAATTTGACCCGCAAACCGTACGTATGGTTTTTGAATTAAAGCAAAACGTAAAACCGCAGCTGTTTGCCCTTGCGCCGGTCGCCGGGTTTAAAGAGCGTCTGGTGATGGACCTCTATCCGGCCAATGCACAGGATATGCAGGACCCGCTGCTGGCGCTGCTGGAGGATTACAACAAAGGCGACCTCGAAAAGCAGGTGCCGCCAGCACAAAGTGGTCCACAACCGGGTAAAGCTGGGCGGGATCGTCCGATTGTCATTATGCTTGACCCTGGCCACGGTGGCGAAGACTCCGGTGCGGTGGGGAAATACAAAACGCGCGAAAAAGACGTGGTATTGCAAATAGCTCGCCGTCTGCGCTCTCTGATCGAGAAAGAGGGCAATATGAAGGTGTACATGACGCGCAATGAAGACATCTTCATTCCGTTGCAAGTACGCGTAGCAAAAGCCCAGAAACAGCGTGCTGACCTGTTTGTCTCTATCCATGCCGACGCCTTTACCAGTCGTCAGCCGAGCGGTTCCTCTGTGTTTGCGCTCTCAACCAAAGGTGCAACCAGTACTGCGGCAAAATATCTGGCACAAACCCAGAACGCCTCGGACTTGATTGGTGGCGTGAGCAAAAGCGGTGACCGCTATGTCGACCACACCATGTTCGATATGGTGCAGTCGCTGACCATTGCTGACAGCCTGAAGTTTGGTAAAGCGGTGCTGAATAAGCTCGGTAAAATCAACAAGCTGCATAAAAATCAAGTTGAACAGGCCGGGTTTGCCGTACTAAAGGCACCAGATATTCCCTCCATTCTGGTCGAAACGGCGTTTATCAGTAACGTTGAGGAAGAGCGTAAACTGAAAACGGCGACTTTCCAGCAGGAAGTTGCGGAGTCTATTCTTGCGGGAATTAAAGCGTATTTTGCCGATGGGGCGACGCTGGCGAGAAGGGGATAATGTTTTTATTTATTCAATGAATTTATATTTCGTTGAATAGATAACATTTACCTGAATATTAGACGCTGGTTTTGTGACTGATGTCGGATATTTGAATGTCGGCTTGAAAAATAAGCCGACCATCTCTTTAATTAAGCACAATTCCGTGTAATGTATACGCATTAGTTAATCATCTTGTAACTGTTAAATCAGGCAAGGCAATGTTTGAAGTAGTTATTACTTCTGACGTGCCTTGCCTTTTTTTTTGGAGCCATGGAATGATCATCGAAAAAGTCATGAACAATAATTGTGTACAGGCATCGATGAATGGACAGGAGGTTATCATTTCTGGGCCTGGCGTCGGTTACAACAAAAAATATGGAATGTCGGTCCCTGAGCATCCGGCTAACCGGATTTTTTATGTCAGAAATGAACAAAAAAATAAACTCTACAAATTGATTGAACATGTGGATATTGAGTATGTTTTTGTTGCCGAAAAAATAGTGCAATATGCGGAGAACAATCTCGAAAAAAATCTCAATCCATCGCTACTATTGATTCTTGCTGATCACATTTCGAATGCAATATCCAGAGTCGCTTCAGGCATACAAATTAATAATGTTTTCCTTGATGAAATCAAAGCGTTGTACAAAGCAGAGTATGCGATAAGTCGCGATGCATTAACTATCATTAATGAGCAATTCAGCGTTCAACTTCCTGATGATGAGATTGGTTTTATAGCATTGCATATTTTAAATAATTATGAAAATTCAGTTGATTATGAATCAGTACGGATTATTGAGTTGTCGCAAATAATCACGGGGCTTATTGAAGTTGTTTATAACAGAAAGGTGGACAGAAGTTCATTTAATTATTCCAGGTTCATGATACACCTTAAATATTTTTCAAGTCGCGTGTTATGCAATGAAAAAATAAAACAGAAAGATATTGGTGATATCTATGAACAGTTTCTTGAAAAGGACATCCTTTTACAGCGCGCAATTCATGAAATTGAACGGTATCTGTATGCCACTTTTAAATATGAATTAATTTTAGAAGAAAAACTATATCTCTCTATTCGTACCAAAGTATTAATGGACTAATTATATATAACATTTATATGAGATAACCCACATGAAACAAAAGAAAGCCTGGAGTTTTTTTCAGAGCCTGGGGAAGGCATTTATGTATCCCATTGCTCTGCTAAGTGTATGTGGCATGATGCTAGGGCTGGGAAGTGGTTTAGCCAGTGATGATATGGCAAAGTTAATTCCATTTCTGGCTATTCCAATAATTAAAACCATACTTGATTTCATTGTTAGCCTTGGTTTGTTTGCCTTTGTTAATTTACCTGTATTGTTTGCGATAGCAATTCCCTTAGGATTATTAAAAGAGAAAGAGGATAAAGCCTATGGCGCTTTTTCTGGCTTAATTGGTTTTATGGCGATGCATCTGGGAACGAACTTTTATCTTAAACAGCACGACTTATTGGTCGCTGCTGACCAAATGTCGACACATGGGCAAACCATCATTCTGGGGATCCAGTCCTACAATACCAGCGTGTTAGGGGGAATTGTTGCTGGGTTATTAGTCGCCAGCATGTATAAAAAGATCGTTAATTTACGCATTCCTGAATCATTAGGTTTTTATAGCGGCCCACGTCTGGTGCCTATCATTACACTGATTGTGATGAGTGGATTTGGTCTGATCATTCCTTTTATCTGGCCGCCGTTTTTCAATCTCTTCATGCTCATTGGCCACTGGATATCAACTTCCGGTCCTGTTGGTTATTTCTTCTATGCAGTTGCCGAACGCGTGACGATTCCTTTTGGCTTAAACCATCTGGTGACGTCAGTTTTCCGCTTTACGCCAATCGGCGGTTCGGCTGTGATTGGCGGCGAAGAATATTACGGCACCCTGAACATGTTTATGGCATACGTTAAAGAGAATGCGGTCATTCCGCTGGATTTGGCGGGGAAAATGGAGCAGGGCAAACTGATGATTCAGTATGGTCTGGCTGGTGCCGCGCTGGCGATGTATCGCACTGCTCATGCTCAAAACAGAAAGGCTATCAAAGCATTGCTTATTTCCGGGGTGCTTACGGTGATTATTGGCGGCGTCAGCGAACCGATTGAGTTTCTGTTCTTATTTGTCAGTCCACTGCTGTTTGTCTTCCATGCCTTTATGAATGGATTCGCTAACATGGTTCTGCCATATATGGGCGTGAAGATGGGATTTACTGGCGATCTGATTCAATTTATTAGCTTTGGCGTATTGCGTGGCACAAGAACAGGTTGGCCGATCGCGGTGTGTGTCGAAGTGGCCTATTTCTTCATTTATTACTTTGTGTTCCGTTGGACCATTCTTAAATTTAACCTGATGACCGTAGGCCGTGAAGAGTCCAGTCCTGTCACGCTGAACGTTCACGAAGATACGGCTATAGCGGATATCCCAACTCCTGATAAATCAGAGCTGCAAGCGGCGGAGCAGATGGTTAAGGCACTTGGTGGTAAAGAGAATATTAAGTCACTGGATAATTGCGTAACTCGTTTACGTTTAACAATCGCAGATATGGGATTGATTGACGAAGTTGCAATAAAAAGAGCTGGCGGGATTGCGGTTGTTAAACTTGATCAAAATACCCTACAAGTCATTATCGGTACTAAAGTCATCGCCTTGCGTCGGGATATGGATAACTACATGGGGATATGCTGATGGATGTTTTTAATACTCCTGTTTCCCGCAAAGGAACATATTGTACCCAATGGGACTTTTGCGAGGACAGATTTGGTGTAAAAGATGTATTACCATTCTCTATTTCAGATATGGATCTTCCGATACCGGACGCTATCATCAGGGCATTAAGAAAACGTCTGGAACACCCGATTTTAGGGTACAGCCGTTGGCAGCATGATGACTATCTGAATGCGATAGTAAACTGGTATCATCAACAATATAAAACTGAAATCAAACCAGAATGGATCACCTATAGCCCCAGTGTGATGTACTCTATTGCAAAAGCAATAGAGTTATTGACATCACATGGTGATAATATTCTCGTTTTTACACCTGTCTATAATGCATTTTTTGATGTAATTAAACATAGCGAGCGAAATATTCTGACAGCCTCTTTGATTATAAAAAATGAGGGGGGCTACGCTATCAACTGGCAAGATTTTGAACTTAAGATTAAAGGCGCAAAGATGGTGTTATTATGTAATCCTCATAACCCGACAGGAACAGTCTGGTCGGAAGAAGAACTGCATAAAATCGCTGCAAGCTGTACAAGGCATAATGTCTGGTTATGTTCAGATGAAATCCATAGTGATTTTGTTTTTAATCGTAGCTTTACATCCGCGCTTAAAATAAAAAAAGAAAAAGTAGTAGTATTTAACTCGATATCGAAAACATTTAATGTTCCTGCACTAACAGGATCGTATATGATTTCAACTGACGATAATTTTAATCATAAGTTCAGAACGATATCGAGGTATCGCGATTTTGTAAACTCCCCATCAGTACTGAATATAATTGCAACTATTATTGCCTATAACGAATGTGAGGGATGGTTAAAGTCATTAAAGGCACATATTGCCTCTAACATTCAATTCACCCAGCAGTATCTGAATGAAAATATTCCAGAATTGATCGTAAGGCCAGCTGATGGTTGCTATTTTTCCTGGATAGATTGTTCTGCTATTGGTTATCCTTTTGATGAATTTTACAGTCGATTAATTCATGAAGGCAAAGTGGGCATTATGGCGGGGCATGTCTATGGAACGGAGGGGGAGGGCTACCTTCGTCTGAACCTGGCCTGCGGTCGAGAAAAATTATATATGGGGCTTACGCGTCTTGCGAGTGTAATTAAAAATATTAATCAAGGAAAATAAAAATGAACAGCACGGATCTTATCCATCTTATTAAACATTTTATGCGTAACGAATATAAAGCAGTTGAAGAAGTTATTGATTCCCCCCTTTCGGAGGTCGCAAATTTAATTAAAGTATTACAGTCTTGTCAGGGGAAAGTTGTTTTTATTGGTATCGGTAAGTCCGGTATTATTGCCAGAAAACTCGCAGCAACTTTTGCCAGCACTGGAACTCCCTCGTTTTTTGTTCACGGTACTGAAGCCGTACACGGCGACCTTGGAATGGTGGCGAAAGACGATGTTGTTATTCTTATTTCAAACAGTGGTGAGACGGCGGAAATCCTGGCGACACTGCCTAGTCTGAAAAAAATGGGTAATTATTTGATCTCTTTTACCCGCAGTCATCACTCATCGCTTGCGATAAGTTGTGATTTATCCGTTGAAATCCCCGTCAAAAGTGAGGCGGATAATTTAGGTTTAGCACCGTCATGCTCGTCGACTGTTGTTCTGGTTGTTGGTGATGCGGTGGCGCTTGCGCTCTCCGAATTGAAAAAGTTTACTCGTGCTGATTTCGGCTTATATCATCCAGGAGGTGCGCTCGGTATTAAAGCAAACTCATAATTTTAGAATATAAAACAGTAACCGGTCACGCCATCTTTTGGGGTGGCGTTCTTTGAAGTGAGTGTCAGCTATGAAAAATGTTCTGGTCACCGTCCCCAGCTTTTCAGCACGCTGTGTTTCCGCCAGCAAGTTGCTAAGAGAGAATAATTTTAATCTTATTATTAAGAATAATGTGGAGCATCTGCTTAAATCAGAATCCACTGCATTACGAGAATCTATTTGCGCGGTCATCGCCGGAAAAGATTGTTATCAGGCGGACACGCTATCATTGCTGTCTGGTGTGAAAATAATATCGAGATTCGGGACGGGGATAGACAATATTGATCTTCGTGCGGCACAGCAATCCGGTATTGTGGTCAATAATGCTGTTGGGATTAATTCAAATGCAGTCGCGGAATTTATCATTGGACTTATCTTCGCGAGCATGAGAAATATCCCCGGTAGCTATCATGCGATGCAAAATGGTTATTGGGGCGAGTCGCATGGCTGCGAGTTACAAGGTAAACGTATTGGCCTGCTTGGCTACGGCAATATTGGCAAAACACTGGCGAAAAGGTTATCTGGTTTTGATGTTGAGCTTTTAGCTTTTGACAAACAACCCGACTATCAGGTTGCTGACAAAGCTGGAGTTCGGTTTGTATCAATTGAAGATATCTTTATGCAGTCGCATGTCATCATTGTTCTTTTGCCTTTTTCTTCTGAGCTGGAGAACTTCATTAGTCATAAATATTTGTCGATGATGCGCAATGGTGCTCTGATCATCAATGCCGCAAGGGGAAAGTTGCTGGATGAGGGCGCTTTACTTCAGGTGATTGAAGAACGAAATGTGTTTGCGGCGCTGGATGTGTTTAGCTCTGAACCGTTGGCGCAATTTAGCCCACTGCTACATGCCAAAAATATCATTACAACGCCGCATATCGCGGCAGCCACCGTTGAGTCATACCAGCAAACCGGGATACACGTTGCCCAGTCGATAATTGATTACTTCGCAGGAAGGGAGATAAAAAACGTGTTGTGAGTTCAGCGAACAAAGATTTTAAATACAAAAAAACCGCAATCTGTGAAACACATTGCGGTTTATCAGCATTATAAGTGTTGGTTGCGGGGGCCGGATTTGAACCGACGACCTTCGGGTTATGAGCCCGACGAGCTACCAGGCTGCTCCACCCCGCGTCACCGTACTGCTTTACTTCATCAAATTTTGATTGGTTGCGGGGGCCGGATTTGAACCGACGACCTTCGGGTTATGAGCCCGACGAGCTACCAGGCTGCTCCACCCCGCGTCCGTGGATGCGCACTATACTCCGCTCGCGTTTTCATGCAACCTTTTTTTTACCCAGATCACGGATTTGGCATGATTTTGAACAAAAACAAATCACTAAAGCCTATTTTTTGTGCAAAATTTGCGTCAGGGAGAGGCTGCTCATTTCATTAAACGCGGTGGTTTGTTATCTTCGTTGCGCCTTATTTTTTAACCTGAAGAAGAGAACAATGAAAGGACGTTGGGTAAAGTACCTTCTTATGGGCACGGTTGTGGCAATGCTTGCCGCCTGCTCTTCCAAACCAACCGATCGCGGACAGCAATATAAAGACGGGAAATTTACCCAGCCTTTCTCTCTGGTGAACCAGCCAGATGCCGTTGGCGCGCCGATTAACGCCGGTGATTTTGCCGAGCAAATTAACCATATCCGTAATTCGTCACCGCGTCTGTATGGCAACCAGAGTAATGTTTATAACGCGGTGCAAGAGTGGCTTCGCGCAGGCGGTGATACCCGCAATATGCGCCAGTTCGGCATTGATGCCTGGCAGATGGAAGGTGCCGACAACTATGGTAACGTGCAGTTTACAGGCTATTACACGCCGGTAATTCAGGCGCGCCATACCCGCCAGGGCGAGTTCCAGTATCCTATTTACCGTATGCCGCCAAAACGTGGTCGTCTGCCGTCTCGTGCGGAGATCTACGCAGGAGCGCTGAGTGATAAATATATTCTCGCTTACAGTAACTCCCTGATGGATAACTTCATTATGGATGTGCAGGGTAGCGGGTATATCGACTTTGGTGATGGCAGTCCGCTTAACTTTTTCAGCTATGCAGGGAAAAACGGTCATGCCTATCGCAGCATTGGTAAGGTGCTGATCGACCGTGGCGAAGTGAAAAAAGAAGATATGTCGATGCAGGCGATTCGTCACTGGGGCGAAACACACAGTGAAGCTGAGGTTCGCGAGCTGCTGGAACAGAACCCGTCTTTCGTCTTCTTTAAACCGCAATCTTTTGCACCGGTGAAAGGGGCAAGTGCGGTGCCGCTGGTTGGCCGTGCTTCTGTTGCCTCCGATCGTTCAATTATTCCACCAGGTACTACCTTGCTGGCAGAAGTGCCGCTGCTGGATAATAACGGCAAATTTAACGGTCAGTACGAATTGCGTCTGATGGTGGCGCTGGATGTCGGTGGCGCAATCAAAGGCCAACACTTCGATATCTATCAAGGGATCGGGCCGGAAGCCGGACACCGCGCAGGTTGGTACAACCACTATGGACGTGTCTGGGTGCTGAAAACCGCCCCGGGCGCAGGTAACGTCTTTAGCGGCTGATGTGATATTCTGTATGCCGTTTTTACGGATACGACAGGGTGAGGGGTAACCTCGCCCTTTTTATTCTGAGGTGCTATGTCTGTGGTAATTAGTGATGCATGGCGTCAGCGTTTTGGTGGCACAGCGCGTCTGTATGGTGAAAAAGCGTTGCAACTGTTTGCTGACGCGCATATTTGTGTGGTCGGTATTGGCGGTGTCGGTTCCTGGGCGGCGGAAGCGCTGGCGCGCACGGGGATTGGCGCAATCACGCTTATCGATATGGATGATGTGTGCGTCACCAATACCAATCGGCAAATTCATGCCCTGCGCGATAACGTTGGGCTGGCAAAAGCGGAAGTTATGGCGGAGCGTATTCGCCAGATTAACCCGGAGTGCCGTGTAACGGTGGTGGATGATTTCGTGACGCCGGATAACGTAGCGCAGTATATGAGCGTGGGTTATTCGTACGTGATTGATGCCATTGATAGTGTACGGCCCAAAGCGGCGCTGATTGCTTATTGTCGGCGCAATAAAATCCCACTGGTCACAACCGGTGGCGCGGGTGGGCAGATTGACCCGACGCAGATTCAGGTTACCGATCTGGCGAAAACGATTCAGGACCCGCTGGCGGCGAAGTTGCGTGAGCGCCTGAAAAGCGATTTTGGCATAGTGAAAAACAGTAAAGGTAAGCTCGGCGTGGATTGCGTGTTCTCTACCGAAGCACTGGTGTACCCGCAGTCAGACGGTACGGTGTGTGCTATGAAAGCCACGGCGGAAGGGCCGAAGCGGATGGATTGTGCATCTGGATTTGGCGCGGCGACGATGGTGACCGCCACCTTTGGTTTTGTTGCGGTTTCTCATGCGCTGAAGAAGATGATGGCGAAAGCGGCCCGTCAGGGGTAAACAATCAGGTCGGATGCGACGCGAACGTCTTATCCGACCTGGTTCTGTGCTTAAACCTGCTTCGCCACAGCGATAATCGCCTCGCTTAACGCATTCAACCCCTGGCTGCGTGAGGCGCTAAGCTGCGCACGCAATCCCAGCTCATCAAACAATGCCAGCGGCGACTGTGCCTGCAATTCGGCGGCGGTTTTCCCCTCAACGGCAGTCAACAACACCGCCAGCAGGCCGCGCACAATGCGCCCTTCGCTGTCGCCAAAGAAGTGCATTTTACCGTTTTCAGCCACGGTATATCCCAGCCAGACGCGGTTTTCGCATCCGGCAATCTCTTTAGCCTGCGCTTTTAACTCGTCTGGCAAAGCCGGAAGCTGTTTCCCCAGCATGATCAACTGGCGATATTTATCTTCCCATTGCGTCAACGGTGCGAAGGTATTGCGTAACGTTTCTGCGGTTACGGTTGTGCCGAACGGATGTCCGGCGAATTGCGGGTTTGTCATTAATCCACCAATAATTCCAGCGCGCGGTCAACGGCATTCACCAGCGCATCCACATCACTCTTTGTATTATATGGCGCAAAAGAGGCGCGCAGTGTGCCGGTTACGCCTAATTCTGCCAGTAGCGGCTGAGCGCAATGCTGCCCGGCGCGCAGGGCAATACCGTACTCCGCCAGCAGTGTCACCATATCGCTGTGATGAACGCCAGCAAAATCAAAGGCCAGCAGGCTGGAATCCTGGCTGCGGAATGAACGAAAGCCTGGACGTTTCGCCAGCGCTTCTTCTGCAAGCGTTGCTAAGCTACGGCTCCAGCTTTCGGCCTGGTTGATATCGTAATCTGCCAGCCATTCCAGCGCCGCGCTTAATCCTATGACACCAGCGACATTTGGCGTTCCAGCTTCCAGTTTCCACGGCGCAGATTGAGTCGTGAAGCCGTCAAAACTCACTTCGTGAATCATTTTGCCGCCACCCAGCCAGGGTGACATCGCTTCCAGCAGTTCTGATTTGCCATACAGCACGCCGATACCCGTCGGGCCATACAGTTTGTGACCAGAGAAAGCATAGAAATCGATATCCAGTTGCTGAACATCTGCGGGGACATGCACCGCCCCCTGAGCACCATCAACCATCACCACCATCCCGGCTGAATGAGCAAAGGTAATCGCTCGTGCCAGATCCGGGCAACCGCCAGTCACGTTCGACATCTGACCCAACGCCAGAATCCGACTACGGGGAGTAATCAGTTCCGGCAACAAATCGACATCCGGCAGTCGTTGCGCATTAAGCGGCAATTTCACCACTTTGGCCCCCGTTTGTTGGGCGACCATCAGCCAGGGGACGAGGTTAGCGTGGTGTTCTGCCACGCTGACAATAATCTCATCGCCCGGTTGCAGACGCGGACGCGCATAGCATTGTGCCACCATGTTGATGGATTCAGTGGTGCCGCGCGTCCAGACGATAGTTTTATCATCCGGTGCATTCAGTAATTGTGCCACTTTTTCCCGCGCAGCTTCGTAACGCGCGGTCAGGCGTTGGGCTTCGGCAAACTGGCTGCGATGGACGTTTCCGGCGCTCAGGCTATAAAACTGTCGGGTGGCTTCAACCACGGCTTCAGGTTTAAGCGCGGTCGCGGCGCTGTCGAGATAGACGCCCGCATCCTGTAGCGCGGGAAACTGGGCGCGAAACTGCGCGGGATTAAAAACGTTCATGGTACTCCTCGGCTTGATGCACCGATCGTGACGCAAAATTCACTTTGATACAAGGAGAGTGCTAACCATCAGAATTATCTGGATATCCTGGCGAAGCCGCGTCAGTAACATATGCTGAATAGTGTTAGGCGTTAATTTTAGCCTGTTAATCAATACTATTAAGATTTATTAATCGCTTTAAGGAGAAGATGATGAAAAAGACTGCCGCAATTATTTCTGCCTGTATGCTGACTTTTGCCCTGAGCGCCTGTTCCGGTTCGAACTATGTGATGCACACCAATGACGGACGTACCATCGTCTCTGACGGCAAACCACAGACTGATAACGATACCGGTATGATTTCGTATAAAGACGCTAATGGCAACAAACAGCAGATCAACCGTACTGATGTGAAAGAGATGGTCGAACTGGATCAGTAATTCGCGATCGCAAGGTAAAAAAAAGCACCGCAATTAGGCGGTGCTACATTAATCACTATGGACAGACAGGGTAAATGTACAGGAAGTGAAAAAAGGTAGCTTTGCTACCATGGTCTGAATCGCAGACCAATTGCAAACACAACAACACAACATCACAACCGTAAGCCAAAAGTTCACCAGAACACGCATTCCGATAAAACTTTTCGTTCCGGCTCAGGAAGTGCCGCCACTATAGGTATTTGCTGGTAGAAGCTCAACGGACAATTTATAATGGCTCAGATTAAAAAAACTAATAGGTTACACAGTGTGATCTAATTGTTAAATTCATTTAACATCAAAGTTTAAAAGCCATGTCTAAACGATTACCACCGCTAAATGCCTTACGAGTTTTTGATGCCGCAGCACGCCATTTAAGTTTCACTCGCGCAGCAGAAGAGCTTTTTGTGACCCAGGCCGCAGTAAGTCATCAAATCAAGTCTCTTGAGGATTTTTTGGGGCTAAAACTGTTCCGCCGCCGTAATCGTTCACTCCTGCTGACCGAGGAAGGGCAAAGCTATTTCCTCGATATCAAAGAGATATTTTCGCAATTAACCGAAGCGACGCGTAAACTCCAGGCCCGTAGCGCTAAGGGGGCGTTGACGGTCAGTTTACTCCCCAGTTTCGCCATTCATTGGTTGGTTCCGCGACTTTCCAGCTTTAATTCAGCTTATCCGGGAATTGACGTTCGAATCCAGGCGGTTGATCGTCAGGAAGATAAGCTGGCGGATGATGTTGATGTGGCGATATTTTATGGTCGGGGCAACTGGCCGGGGCTACGGGTGGAAAAACTGTACGCCGAATATTTATTGCCGGTGTGCTCGCCGCTACTGCTGACTGGCGAAAAACCCTTGAAGACCCCGGAAGATCTGGCTAAACATACGTTATTACATGATGCGTCACGCCGTGACTGGCAGACATATACCCGACAGTTGGGGTTAAATCATATCAACGTTCAGCAAGGGCCAATTTTTAGCCATAGCGCCATGGTGCTGCAAGCGGCTATCCACGGGCAGGGAGTGGCGCTGGCAAATAACGTGATGGCGCAATCTGAAATTGAAGCCGGACGTCTTGTTTGCCCGTTTAATGATGTTCTGGTCAGTAAAAACGCTTTTTATCTGGTTTGTCATGACAGCCAGGCAGAACTGGGTAAAATAGCCGCCTTTCGCCAATGGATCCTGGCGAAAGCCGCTGCTGAACAAGAAAAATTCCGCTTTCGTTATGAACAATAATTTACGTAGGGTACGACCATGACCAGCCGTTTTATGCTGATTTTCGCCGCCATTAGCGGCTTCATTTTTGTGGCTCTGGGCGCTTTTGGCGCGCATGTGTTAAGTAAAACCATGGGGGCCGTTGAGATGGGCTGGATCCAGACCGGCCTCGAATACCAGGCGTTTCATACGCTGGCGATCTTAGGTCTGGCGGTGGCAATGCAGCGTCGCATCAGTATCTGGTTTTACTGGAGTAGCGTTTTCCTCGCGTTAGGCACGGTGCTGTTCAGCGGCAGCCTTTATTGCCTGGCGCTGTCCCATCTGCGTTTGTGGGCGTTTGTCACACCGGTTGGCGGTGTGAGCTTCCTTGCGGGCTGGGCGTTAATGTTAGTTGGTGCTATCCGTTTAAAGCGCAAGGGCGTAAGTCATGAATAAGGTTGTATTGCTGTGCCGTCCGGGCTTTGAAAAAGAGTGCGCCGCAGAAATTACCGATAAAGCCGGCCAGCGGGAAATTTTCGGTTTTGCCCGCGTGAAAGAGAATGCGGGTTATGTCATTTATGAATGTTATCAACCTGATGATGGCGATAAGTTAATCCGTGAGCTGCCGTTCAGTTCATTAATTTTTGCCCGCCAGTGGTTTGTGGTGGGGGAACTCCTGCAGCATTTGCCGCCTGAAGATCGTATTACCCCCATTGTCGGTATGTTACAGGGCGTAGTAGAGAAGGGCGGTGAACTGCGTGTTGAAGTTGCCGATACCAACGAAAGCAAAGAGTTGCTGAAATTCTGCCGTAAATTCACCGTGCCGCTACGCGCTGCCTTGCGTGATGCGGGTGTGCTGGCGAACTATGAAACGCCGAAGCGTCCGGTTGTGCATGTATTCTTTATTGCACCAGGCTGTTGCTATACCGGTTACTCATACAGCAACAATAATTCGCCGTTCTATATGGGCATTCCGCGCCTGAAATTTCCGGCAGATGCGCCGAGTCGTTCCACGCTCAAACTGGAAGAGGCATTTCATGTGTTTATTCCCGCGGATGAGTGGGATGAACGCCTGGCGAACGGGATGTGGGCGGTGGATTTGGGCGCTTGCCCAGGCGGCTGGACCTACCAACTGGTGAAGCGCAACATGTGGGTTTATTCCGTCGACAACGGCCCGATGGCGCAAAGTCTGATGGATACCGGGCAGGTAACGTGGCTGCGGGAAGACGGTTTCAAATTCCGTCCGACACGCAGCAATATCTCCTGGATGGTATGCGATATGGTTGAAAAACCGGCGAAAGTTGCGGCATTGATGGCGCAGTGGCTGGTTAATGGCTGGTGCCGTGAAACCATTTTCAACCTCAAACTGCCGATGAAAAAACGCTACGAAGAAGTGTCACACAATCTGGCGTATATTCAGGCACAGCTTGATGAACATGGCATAAATGCTCAGATCCAGGCGCGGCAGTTGTATCACGATCGCGAAGAAGTGACGGTGCACGTCCGCCGTATCTGGGCTGCGGTGGGTGGTCGTCGCGACGAGCGATAACAGGCAAGGCCGGGGCGTCGTCTCCGGCCTGCTACCCTTTCCGTCAGGCTGTTACCAAAGAAGTTGCAACCTGGCGCTCATCAGAAATAATGTGCGTGACCTCATCCAGATGCCCGATGCGGGCTTCCCCTGAACGATTAAATTTACTTTTATCAATCAATAACAACGATTGTGCGGCGCGTTTTAATAGCATTGATTTGTAATCAGCGTTGATGGCATTGGAGTCCCACAGTGCGCCGCTGCTATCGATCCCTTCACAAGAAAAAATAAACAGATCGATTTCCAGCGATTTAAGCTGGGAAATCAGCGAGGGATTGACGTAACAACCATATTTGCGCTCAAGTGTGCCGCCGGAACTGATCAGTTGAATGCGTTCACGTTTACCGAGTTCATGGCAAATCGGATGGCTATTGGTGAAGACCTGGATGTTGATGTCAGGCAACTGGCGTGCCAGATACCAGCAGGTTGAACTGGCGTCTAATGCTATTACCATCCCTTCTTCAATCCACGCGAGCGCCTCGCGCGCGATATCTGCTTTATGCGCATAATGGCTTTTCAACCGGATGTGAAAGGGATCGCCACTGTCTTGATTTTGACGGTGGATATATTTAGCGCGTCCATGATTGCGCAGAATTTTACCCTGCGTCTGTAATTCATTGAGATCGCGACGAATGGTTTCTTTACTGACCTTTAGCTGTTCAGAGAGAGCTTCCGTGGTCAGGCTGGTATGGTTCAGCAGCAGGTCGACTATCGCTTGCTGGCGTGCCGCTTTCATATTTTTCACCCCATCATTCGATAACCGCCCGCGTCATGCGGGCGTACCGGTATGAGATTACGGTGTTACCCCTTTTTTTAAAAGAATATTCCCGTACTTCGCTCGTTCGCCTGTGATAACGATCGCAAAGGCTTTTTGCGCCCGTTCATAAAACGCAAAACGATTGATGCGGATGATGTCAGGACAGGGGGCTTGTAGTGAAAGCGCATTACGATAACGTCGTTCTACTTCAGGATCGAGAGTGTCACCTTCTACCGCCGCCATCATCACCAGCGGCGGTGCATAACTGTCCAGTTCAAATAACGGGATAATCGCCTGGAGCAAGTCACTCACCAACAGGCCATCAGCGCGGATCACCTGCGGTCCCATCGAATGGGCGGGAAAGTGAGCATCGGAAAAAATAATTTCATCTCCATGCCCCATCTCTGCCAGCACTTTCAATAGTTCGGGAGAAATTAACGGCGAAATTGTTTTCAGCATTTCACACTTCCTCTATAAATTCAGGTTCAGTTTGCGGGTAGAAATAACGGTACTGATAATGAATCTGCGCGCGGGCTTCTTCCGGGCTGTTAAATTCCCCTACGCCATACCAACCGAACAGCGCAGCTCCTGCGACGGTCGTTTCGGCGTCGTCGAGAACTTTTACCGGAATATCAAGCATATTGGCTTTAATCTGATTCCACAATGTGTTGCGACTTCCTCCGCCGACTAACAATAATTCAGAGGCTTTAAAGTGCCCGATTTTTTCCAGCATCTGTAGATTGCGCTGTAATTGCGCAGTTAACCCTTCCAGCGCCGCGCGATAGAAATGCCCCCGCGTGGTATTAAGCGTCACTCCTTGCCAGCCAGCGTTCTGACACGACAATAAATCACACTGCATTTTCACACCATCCGCGCCAGGTGCGATCAGACGAGCTTCTTCAATCAACATTTGCCAGGGAGTTTCAGCCGTCCAGAACAGTTTTCTCACCCATTCCAGCACGCCGGATGCCAGCCATTGCATACCTGGGTTATACAACCCTGCCTGGCTATCCAGTTCGCAGGTGGAACCGGCGTACTGACTTAACAGCGAAGTATCAACCTGGGCGCTGCGGACCATTAAAATTTCCCATGTACCGGAAGAGAGCACGGGTTCATTTTGTTCGGCACCAGCGCCAAAAAGAGCGAACTGGGTATCGTGACCTGCGGAAATCACCGGTATGCCAACGGGTAAGCCGAGCATTGCTGCGGCGCTGTTCTGTAGCGTACCAATCTGTTCACCCGCTTCCACCAGACGAGGGAAGAGTCGGCGTGGAATACCGGTGGCTTGTAAAATTTGCGGACTGAAATCGCGTTGCTGGATATCCAGCATCTGGCTGGTTCCGGCCATCGTGATATCAGTAGTGAATTCGCCGGTTAAACGGTGGTTAATCAGCGACGAAATAAAGAGCCAGGCGTGCGCGCGTTCCAGCAGTTGTGGATGATTTTCTTTCAACCACACCAACTTATATAACGTATTGAAACTAAAGGCTCCGACTCCAGAAATAGCCTGCAACTGCTGTGCGGAGATCAACCGTTCAATATTGTCCATTACCGCTGCTGTTCGCGGACATTTCCAGCTAATGATCGGATAGAGCAGATTGCCTTGCTTATCTACCAGAGCGCCATCCACACCAAAGGTGGTGACGGCGATACCGCGGATGTGGCAATCAGTCAGTTCACTATTGATTTGCCGACAGCAATCAGCAAAGCGTTGCAAAATGGCGTCTAAAGACCACTGGTGCCAGGTGTTGTTTTCCATCGCGATATCGCTGGCATTAGGCGTTGAGGCGCGGGCAACAATTTTTCCCTGCCGATTAACCGCGATGGCCCTGACATTGGTCGCGCCACAGTCGAGTACCAGGATAACTTCTTGTTTCATAATCGCTCCTGCAATATAGCCGGATAACATTGCTTATCCGGCTAACCACTCTTGCTTGTTCAGGCCCGGTAGCCGGAGCGACCGGGCATCACATCAGGGAGTAATGTATTAACGCTTGTACAACGGGCCGTAGTTCTGGCAAGCGCGGTAATCCTGGCCTTCAATATCCATGCCGTGCGCGGCCCAGGCAGAAGGACGATACACTTTGGTCTCTTCAACGTTGTGCATACATACCGGGATACGCAGCATGGAGGCAAGAGTGATAAAGTCTGCGCCAACGTGGCCGATGGTCAGAACTCCGTGGTTAGCGCCCCAGTTCGCCATTACCGAGTACACATCCGTAAACGGCCCTTTACCGGTGAGGCGCGGTGCAAACCAGGTGGTTGGCCAGGTTGAGTTGGTGCGTTTGTTGAGGATGTCATGCACATCCTTCGGCAATTCCACGCTCCAGCCTTCCGCGATTTGCAGTACCGGTCCCAGGCCTTTGATGATGTTGACACGAGTCATGGTGAACGGGACGCCGCCTTCGGTAAGGAAGCGGGAAGAGTAACCGCCGCCACGGAAGTATTCGTGGATCGCCGGGCACCATTCGGTAGCGGCGAGGCAAGCGTCAGCCTCTTGCTGAGAGATTTCCCAGTGCGGCTTCATCGTCGGGTTACCTTCGCTGTCGCGTTGTTTACAGGAACCGTCCAGCGCAGCAGAACCGGAGTTGATCAAATGGATGATGCCGTGTTCTGCCAGTCCATCGAGTTTATGCCCCGTTACACGCTCAATTGCTTCTGGTGACCAGTAGGTACGCACATCGGCAAATACCTGAGCGGTGCCGGTGAGTTGGTGACCCATTAGCATTGCCACGCCGTTAAGACTGTCGTTTTCGGTCGCCACGACAAAGGGTTCGCGCACGCCATTCCAGTCAAATGAACTGTTGAGGATCGCTTCGGCGGTGTCACCATTGGGATATTGATCGGTCCAGTGGCGTTGTCCCTGGAAGCCCGCAGCGATGGCGTTGTAGCCAAGTGATTCTTCCACGCGACCAATATCGGCCAGTTTGCTGTTGCCTTGCATCATGTCGCGGATACACATTGCCATCAGTAAACTTTCGCGCAGAACTGCGCGGCTTTGCTCGGCATTGCGTTGATACTGTTTGTTATTTTCATCTTCGCCATAGCGGAAGTTTTTATCAGCCCAGGCCAGCGCCATTTCCAGTTCGGCTTCGTCGTAAATCTTCTGATCGATACGGCGACGCAGTTCGGTCATATCCACCGCCTGGACTTTCATTCCCAGCCAGGATTCAAAGAAGTTGTGATCAACAATAGAACCGGCGATACCCATCGAAACGCCGCCCAGCGACAGATAGCTTTTACCTTTCATGCTGGCGACGGCCAAACCGGCGCGGGCAAAGCGCAGCAGTTTTTCTTCAACATCAGCAGGAATCGATGTGTCATCGGCATCCTGAACGTCATGACCGTAAATGGAGAATGCCGGGATGCCTTTCTGGCTGTGAGCTGCCAGAGCCGCTGCCAGGTAAACAGCGCCGGGGCGTTCAGTGCCGTTAAAGCCCCAAATGGCTTTCGGGCGGGTTGGATCCATGTCGATGGTTTCACTGCCATAGCACCAGCAAGGCGTTACCGTAATGGTGAGGCCTACATTCTGACTGCTGAATTTTTCTTCGCAAGCAGCGGCTTCAGCCATACCCGCGATACAGGTATCGGAAATGACACACTCGACGGCAGCTCCGCAGGCATGGCGCAGTTTCTCGGTCAGCAGTGCGGCCGTAGCTTTCGCCATATTCATTGTTTGTTCTTCAAGCGACTCACGAACACCCATGCGACGACCGTCAATAACCGGGCGGATACCAATTTTCGGTAAGCTGATTTTTTTCATTACAGATTCCTCACTTTATTCGGAAAATATGTTCAGTTAGTTGCCGTTTGAGAACGGAAACGGGCAAAGATAAAGATGACCGCGAAGCAGAGTGCGGGGATCAGTTCAGCAGTGGGGATGTTGCCCGCTGCGTCACTGACAAACCCCATGACCGGAGTGACAATACCGCCGCCAATAATGGTCATAACGATGAAGGACGAACCGTATTTGGTGTCCTGGCCGAGATTCTTAATGCCCAGCGAGAAGATTGTTGGGTACTGAATCGACATAAAGGCACTGCATAAAGTCAGGGCTATTAAGCCCACATGACCGCCAGCGAAGGCTGAGATCAGGCACAGTGCCATAGCGATTAATGCGTAGGCTGCCAGGACTTTGTGTGGCGCGAAGCGACTGATGAGCCAGGTACCGGTGAAACGACCAATAAAGAAGCACACCATGGTTCCGGTTAAATAGTTAGCGGCAAAGCCTGCTGTCATACTAGGAATTTCTTCTACAGCGTAGCGAATTAAATAGCTCCAGCAGGCCGTTTGTGCGCCAACGTAGCAGAATTGCGCTAATACTGCCCAGCGCCAGTGGCGAATACGCGCCAGGCGAGAAAGCGATGCGGAGAACGATCCTTGTTTGGCGTCACTGTGATTATCACTCTGCAATGCCGGGAATTTCGTCAGCATGATCAGCAGGGCGACCAGTAACACGATAGCCACGATGATCATATAAGGTGTCTGTACCGATAATACCAGGCTGTGTTTATACGCACTCAATTGCTCTGGAGACATTTTATCGAGAACGTCTTGCGATTGATGTGGCACGTTAGACAAAATAAGACTTTGCCCAAAGACAACCGCGATAATTGCGCCAAATGAGTTAAATGTTTGCGCAAGATTTAAGCGGAAGTGACCACTGCTTTCCGGCCCTAATACCGTAACAAAAGGGTTTGCGGCAGTTTCCAGACAACCTAATCCGGCTGCAATAATAAATAGGCCAACTAAAAACAAGGTGTAGTTCATTATTTCTGCGGCGGGCCAGAATAATGCAGCGCCGAAGGCATATAAAAACAATCCGGTAATAATCCCTGCTTTATAACTGAGTTTTTTCATCAATATCCCGGCAGGGATTGGGATAATGAAATAACCAAAGTAAAAGGCCGATTGGATCAGGCCAGCCTGGAAATTTGTCAGCGTAAAAGCCTGCTGGAATTGAGGCAATAAAATGTCGTTAAGGTTATTGGCTACCGCCCAAAGAAAAAACAGTGAGCACAGCAGTGCAAATGGAATAATGTAACTTCTGCTTTGCCCTGCATCTTTATCTACCGCACGGTAACTCTGCGTTTGTATTGATGTGTTTCCCATAGCATCCTCTTAGGTTCAGAAGCTTAAGCACGTAATCGGTTATGTTTTCAAAAGTGCAAAACCAGCGAGTTCGGGCTTCATATCAGTGAATATTTGCCTGTCTGAAATGAACTCATGGATTCATTTTCAAATAAAAAACGCTCTGTAATATGACGGCGGTCACACTTATTAGCCGGAAGGTGACTTTATGTGACTACCATCACTTTAATAATCGAAATTTCATGCCCGTTTCAGAAAATAAATCATAAAAAACACAAACCAGATGACCGTATTAATTGTTTGTGCCGAAAACGGGCATTCCTGGCAGGGAGGAGTAGAAAAATGACCGTTTTGATAAATATTTTTAAGAGCGGTCATTTTTAATGGGGTTATAAAAAGAGAAATTGCAGTTATTTACTGTGATTAGTTGAACCAGGTCACAAAATATAAGCTTGTGAATTTCTTTCTGGTTAATCAGGAAGAATATGGTGAGTAATTAAACGGCTAATTCAATAGTGTGAAAGGAACAACATTATTGCCCTGTTTTGAATCAGAGAGAGGTAGCTAATGGAACGAAATAAACTTGCTCGTCAGATTATTGACACTTGCCTGGAAATGACTCGCCTGGGGCTGAACCAGGGGACAGCGGGTAACGTCAGTGTACGTTATCAGGATGGGATGCTGATTACGCCTACAGGTATTCCATATGAAAAACTGACGGAGTCGCATATTGTCTTTATTGATGGCAACGGCAAACATGAGGAAGGAAAACTCCCCTCAAGCGAGTGGCGTTTCCATATGGCGGCCTATCAAAGCAGACCGGATGCCAACGCGGTTGTTCACAATCATGCCGTTCATTGTACGGCAGTTTCCATTCTTAACCGACCGATCCCCGCTATTCACTACATGATTGCGGCGGCTGGCGGTAATTCTATTCCTTGCGCGCCTTATGCGACCTTTGGAACACGCGAACTTTCTGAACATGTTGCGCTGGCTCTCAAAAATCGTAAGGCAACTTTGTTACAACATCATGGGCTTATCGCTTGTGAGGCGAATCTGGAGAAAGCGTTATGGCTGGCGCATGAAGTTGAAGTGCTGGCACAACTTTACCTGACGACCCTGGCGATTACGGACCCGGTGCCAGTGCTGAGCGATGAAGAGATTGCCGTAGTGCTGGAGAAATTCAAAACCTACGGGTTACGGATTGAAGAGTAATTTCGTAAAGCAACAAGGAGAAGGATGATGGCTAACAGAATGATTCTGAACGAAACGGCATGGTTTGGTCGGGGTGCTGTTGGGGCTTTAACCGATGAGGTGAAACGCCGTGGTTATCAGAAGGCGCTGATCGTCACCGATAAAACGCTGGTGCAATGCGGCGTGGTGGCGAAAGTGACCGATAAGATGGATGCTGCAGGGCTGGCATGGGCGATTTACGACGGCGTAGTGCCCAACCCAACAATTACTGTCGTCAAAGAAGGGCTCGATGTATTCCAGAATAGCGGCGCGGATTACCTGATCGCTATTGGTGGTGGTTCTCCACAGGATACTTGTAAAGCGATTGGCATTATCAGCAACAACCCGGAGTTTGCCGATGTGCGTAGCCTGGAAGGACTTTCCCCGACCAATAAACCTAGTGTACCGATTCTGGCAATCCCCACCACAGCAGGCACTGCGGCAGAAGTGACCATTAACTACGTGATCACTGACGAAGAAAAACGGCGCAAGTTTGTTTGCGTTGATCCGCATGATATCCCGCAGGTGGCGTTTATTGACGCTGACATGATGGATGGTATGCCTCCAGCGCTGAAAGCTGCGACGGGTGTCGATGCGCTCACTCATGCTATTGAGGGGTATATTACCCGTGGCGCGTGGGCGCTAACCGATGCACTGCACATTAAAGCGATTGAAATCATTGCTGGGGCGCTGCGAGGATCGGTTGCTGGTGATAAGGATGCCGGAGAAGAAATGGCGCTCGGGCAGTATGTTGCGGGTATGGGCTTCTCGAATGTTGGGTTAGGGTTGGTGCATGGTATGGCGCATCCACTGGGCGCGTTTTACAACACGCCACACGGTGTTGCGAACGCCATCCTGTTACCGCATGTCATGCGCTATAACGCTGACTTTACCGGTGAGAAGTACCGCGATATCGCGCGCGTTATGGGCGTGAAAGTGGAAGGTATGAGCCTGGAAGAGGCGCGTAATGCCGCTGTTGAAGCGGTGTTTGCTCTCAACCGTGATGTCGGTATTCCGCCACATTTACGTGATGTTGGTGTACGCAAGGAAGACATTCCGGCACTGGCGCAGGCGGCACTGGATGATGTTTGTACCGGTGGCAACCCGCGTGAAGCAACGCTTGAGGATATTGTAGAGCTTTACCATACCGCCTGGTAAATGCGCTGATGTGATAATGCCGGATGCGACGTTTTGAACTGCACCCCAAATGTTGGACATAATCTGACATCTGAAGGTGCAGTTTAT